>Ga0247807_10000057_pt1 | contig 123287 bp, 76 predicted proteins | sample UWRJL074202C1_FD_179931 | JGI IMG/M metagenome (GOLD analysis project Ga0247807, IMG submission 179931) | Plant litter microbial communities from Arlington Agricultural Research Station in Wisconsin, United States - UWRJ-L074-202C-1 | ecosystem: Environmental > Terrestrial > Plant litter >...
ATCCAGTATAAAATCCGGTAAGAACAGTTGCAGCAACGAGGCAGTATCTGAGGCCATAAATTTCAAGTAATAAAAAAATGCAAAGCTATAATTTTAATCCCTGCTCCACAACATTTAGCATTGATCCAATACTTTGAGGATGTCATAGTGGAATTATATTATCAACTTATGCCACTTTTAAACTTTATCTCAAGTTGCAAAGAATCAAATTTATTGAGGAAATTTACTGCATAAAAAAAGAGATCAAACTGATCTCTTTTTTTATTAGTGTCGGGGTGGCAGGATTCGAACCTACGACCTCCTGCTCCCAAAGCAGGCGCGATACCGGGCTACGCTACACCCCGAAAAATTGGTATCACCTTTAATATCCTCTTGCGGAGGTCTGTAATCATCTAACTACAGAAACCAAATGTTTTCAGATTGCAATAACCTTTCTGATTTGGTGTGCGACAAAGGTAAATAAACTGTTGACATTTTTATTGTTTCTTATACTCAAAAAAATAAAAATCTCTTAATCCATTGCTTTTCAAGGAGAAAAATTTTACCAGGCCCATAAAATTGTATTATAATCTTTAAAAATCTTGTTATTATTCGAGATATGGACATGTAAATTAACTATAATTGCATTCCATCAAACACAATATACCTCCATTTATATGATCAAACACCTATCCCTTGCCTTCCTGTTCTCTTTAACTATTTTCTGCTATCCAGGTAAAGCCGCAACTGTAGACACCGTAAGCACCTACAGTAAAGCGATGAAAAAAGAAATCAAATCAGTCGTAATCACACCAGACACTTATAAAAAAGGAAAAATATTCCCAGTAGTATACCTGTTACACGGAGCAGGCGATATCTTTTCTGGCTGGATCACCAAAGCACCAAACGTAATCGCCTTAGCAGACACCTATCAGCAAATCATTGTATGTCCAGACGGGAACGTAACCAGCTGGTATTTTGATAGCCCGGTAAACCCAGCCTGGAAATACGAAACCTATATCACCAAAGAACTCGTTCCCTGGATAGATGACCATTACAAAACCATCAAAGACAGAAAAGGAAGAGGCATTACCGGGCTAAGCATGGGAGGTCATGGAGCCCTATACCTGGCCATCAAACACCAGGATCTTTTTAGCGCAGCAGGCAGTATGAGTGGGGGAGTAGACATCCGTCCGTTTCCAAAAAACTGGAAAATTGAAGAAAAACTAGGCAGTTACGCAGAAAACCCGGAAAACTGGGAAAAGAACACCGTCATCAATATGGTTCATTTATTAACACCAAATTCCTTATCACTGATTATTGACTGTGGCAGAGATGATTTCTTTTACACAGTTAACATGAACCTCCATGAAAAACTAATGGAAAGAAACATTCCTCATGACTTTATCATCAGGCCCGGTTCACACACCTGGCAGTATTGGCAAAATGCAGTAAACTATCAAATGCTATACATGAACCTATACTTTAAAACACAATAAACAGCCATCTCCAATTCATCTTATACCCTTTTCATATTGATAAAGACCCTTCCAAAACGGAAGGGTTTTTTTGTTTAAGATAATTTGATAAATGTAGTAAATAATTGATTTACAGCTCATAATGTCGATTTAATTTCCCGTGGTACAATGATTGGCAAAGGCAGTAAAAACATATGATATGATGATACTACTTTTTGTTGCCCTATTGATCCTTGTATGGATCGTGTACAAATCAATCGACTGGTTCGAAAAAATCTAAAAAATATGATCGCCTTATTTATTGTCGCTATCGCAGTATTCATTTACATGATATACGTGCTGATTAAACCCGAAAAATTTTAATTAAACGCTATGAACACTGAACTATTTGGAGTTATTGCTACCTACCTGCTCACGCTGGCAATAGCTATACCTTTAGGCAAATACCTTGCAAAAGTATTTGCCGGAGAAAAAGTCTGGACAGACTTTTTAAAACCTGTTGAATCTGGAATCTTTAAACTCTCTGGAATCAATACCCAAGAACAGATGAACTGGAAGCAGCACATGAAAGCCCTGCTAACGATCAACTTAGTTTGGTTAGTTTACGGATTCTTCATTCTGATTACCCAAGATAAGTTACCGCTAAACCCAGATGGAAACCCAGCAATGACATCCGATCTTGCTTTCAATACCATTATCAGTTTTGTTGTCAACTGCAATCTTCAGCATTATTCAGGAGAAAGCGGTGTATCTTATTTCACGCAACATTACGTGATCATGTTTCTGCAGTTTGTCAGCGCAGCCACCGGACTTGCAGCCGCAGTCGTGTTTTTCAAAGCATTTAGAGATAAAACCACTACACAACTAGGTAATTTCTGGGATTTCTTTGTAAAAGCAATTACCAGGGTGTTACTTCCCTTATCTTTACTAGTAGCCTGCCTATTAGCCTTTTCAGGAACACCCTCAAGTTACGAAGCCAAAGACCAGTTCATTTCTCTGCAAGGCGATACCGTTAACGTATCCAGAGGCCCTGCAGCAGCAATGATCGCAATTAAACATATTGGTACCAATGGCGGCGGCTGGTTCGGTGCAAACTCTGCACACCCCTTAGAAAACCCTTCCTATATAACCAATACCATAGAATTAGTTGCACAAGTAATTCTGCCATTAGCAATGGTAATCGCTTTCGGGATCTTTATCAGGCGCAGAAAGCTATCATGGATGATTTTTGGCGTCATGACCATCGGCATGTTTCTGCTGCTCATTCCAACCATCAGCGCTGAACTTGGCGGTAATCCGGCAATCACCAAATTAGGCGTGTCACAGCTAACCGGTTCAATGGAAGGTAAAGAAGTAAGATTTGGCCCGGCTATTTCCGGCTATTGGAGCACTGTAACCACCATTATTTCTACAGGCTCAGTAAACAGCATGCACGACAGTGGTACCCCATTAACTGGTGTATGGCAACTACTCGGCATGATGATCAATGCCTTCTTTGGCGGCTGCGGTGTAGGATTATTAAACTACTTCATCTACCTCATTATAGCGGTATTTATATCCGGATTAATGGTAGGGCGTACACCAGAATTTTTAGGGCATAAAGTAGAAGCAAGAGAGATAAAAATTGCAGCAATTATCACTTTGTTAAGTCCATTTTTAATCTTAGCAGGCACCGCATTAGCCAGTTATGTATTCACTACACATGGGGAAGCCGCTTGGGCAGTTCAGCCTAAAAACTGGTTAAATAACCCTGGGTTTCATGGCTTCTCAGAAATGCTCTATGAAATGACCTCTTCCAATGCCAACAACGGTTCTGGTTTTGAAGGCTTAGGCGATAACAACGTCTTCTGGAATATAGCAACAGGTTTTGTGCTCTTTTTGGGTAGGTTCCTTCCGATCATTGGGCCAATCGCTATTGCTGGTTTATTAGGTGCAAAAAAATACATTCCTGAATCTGCAGGTACCTTAAAAGCCGATACACTAACATTTAGTCTGATGACCTTTGCTGTAATCGTTGTATTAAATGCCCTTTCCTATTTCCCTGCCCTGGCCCTGGGTCCTCTGGCAGAATATTTTACCCTGATTAAATAGATCATCATGAAGTCTTCTAATAAATTATTTGAACCTGCTTTAGTGCAAACTGCATTAAAACAATCTTTTATCAAACTTGACCCGCGCGTAATGGTGCGCAACCCAGTCATGTTCACCGTAGAAGTAGGCACCTTGGTAATGGCCTGCGTGACAATATATTCCATGAGCCATACCGGACAAGGTGGGCCACTTTATAATTTCTTTATTTTCCTCATCCTATTTTTGACCGTGTTATTTGCCAATTTTGCTGAAGCAATTGCAGAAGCCAGGGGAAAAGCACAAGCAGATAGTCTGCGTAAAACCAGGGAAGAAACACCCGCTAAAGTAGTATTAGAGAACGGCGCTATAGAAATACGTTCTTCCAGTCAGCTTAAAAAAGGAGATGTTTTCTTTTGCGAAGCAGGAGATACTATTCCTACAGACGGAGAGATTATCCAGGGGATAGCCACAATAGATGAATCAGCAATTACTGGAGAATCTGCACCGGTAATCAGAGAATCTGGTGGTGATAAATCATCAGTAACCGGTGGTACAAAAGTACTGTCTGATGAAATTAAAGTAAGGGTAAGTACAGAACCTGGAGAAAGCTTTCTGGATAAAATGATTGCCTTAGTAGAAGGCGCTTCCCGTCAGAAAACACCCAATGAGATTGCTTTAACAATCCTTTTGGCCAGTTTTACATTAGTCTTTATTATCGTTTGTGTAACGCTGAAACCATTTGCAGACTATGCAAATACGCCAATCACAATAGCAGCACTGATCTCCCTGTTTGTTTGTCTGATCCCCACTACAATTGGTGGTTTGCTATCTGCGATTGGGATTGCGGGAATGGACAGGGCGTTAAGAGCTAATGTGATTACTAAATCTGGTAAAGCAGTAGAAACAGCTGGCGATATTGATGTACTGCTACTCGATAAAACAGGTACAATAACCATTGGGAACAGGAAAGCAACTCAATTTTATCCTACAGCCAATATTACTGAAGATGTATTTGTAAACGCCTGTGTATTAAGTTCATTAGCTGATGAAACCCCAGAAGGTAAATCCATCATAGAACTTGCCAATTCAAAAAATAATTACGTTCTGCCTGGCATCCCTGATGGCGCTCAATTTATCAAGTTTACCGCAGAAACAAGGGCAAGCGGAATTGACACACCAGATGGCAAAAGGGTTCGTAAAGGAGCCTTTGACTCCATTCGTAACCTGGTTGAAAAAGCCGGACATAGCTTCCCAAATGATATAGAAACAGAAGTGAAAAGGATTGCTTCCAATGGTGGGACACCTTTAGTCGTTGCAGAAAACGAACAAGCATTGGGCGTAATTGAGTTGCAAGATATTATCAAACCAGGGATCAGTGAGCGGTTTGACCGTTTGCGAAAAATGGGCGTAAAAACTGTCATGGTTACTGGTGATAATCCGCTCACTGCTAAGTTTATCGCAGATAAAGCAGGCGTAGATGACTTCATTGCCGAAGCTACACCTTTAGACAAGATGAATTACATCAAAGACGAGCAGGCATTAGGGAAGTTGGTAGCCATGATGGGCGATGGAACAAATGATGCCCCAGCATTGGCACAGGCCGATGTAGGGGTAGCGATGAATAGTGGAACGCAAGCCGCCAAAGAAGCAGGTAACATGGTAGATCTGGATAATGATCCAACCAAACTTATCGAAATCGTAGAAATTGGGAAACAGTTGTTAATCACCCGTGGTACATTAACTACATTCTCTATTGCCAACGATGTCGCAAAATACTTTGCCATTGTTCCAGCTTTGTTTATCGCTTCCATTCCGGCATTACAAAGTTTAAATATCATGGGGTTACACAGTCCGGAAAGTGCAATCATGTCTGCGGTGATCTTTAATGCGATTATTATTCCAATCCTGATTCCCTTAGCCTTAAAAGGAGTTGCCTATAAACCAATTGGGGCTAGTGCATTGTTGCGCAGAAACCTGCTGATCTATGGTCTAGGAGGGGTAATTGCACCATTTATTGGAATCAAGATCATTGATTTACTAGTTGGTTTATTCGTTTAAAATTAAAATTATGAAAACTTACATATTACAATCCTTACGCCTTACCGCAGTTTTAATTGTACTGCTCTGCGTCATATATCCTTTAGTAGTTGCTTTTGCTGGTGGTTTTTCTAACGGTAAAGGAGGTGGTGAAAAGATCACTAGGAATGGTCAGGTGGTGGGCTATGCTTTATTGGGGCAGTCTTTTACTCAGTCTGAATATTTCTGGGGCAGGCCCTCTGCGGTAGGCTATAATGCGGCGGGTTCTGCAGGTTCCAACAAAGGGCCTTCCAATGCAGATTATTTGAAAGAAGTAAACGGAAGAATAGACACCCTGATAAAATATCATCCATACTTAAAACGAAGCGATATTCCAGCTGACATGGTAACTGCATCGGGTAGCGGTTTAGATCCTGATATTTCTGTAGAAGGCGCTGCAATTCAGATTAAAAGAGTAGCAAAAGCCAGGGGGCTGGAAGAAAATATAGTTGCTGATTTAGTTAAGAAAACAGTTAAAGGACCTTTACTGGGTCTGTTTGGACCTTCTTCCGTAAAGGTACTAGCGCTTAACCTGGCACTGGATGACCTTAAAAAATAACGCATATAATTTTATATAATAATAAGAACAATGAAAACGATATTAATAACAGCTGCCACTTTATTAATTGCAATGGCTGCCAATGCGCAAGAAGAACCTAAAATTAAAGTAACCGGGTATGTAGAAATGTATTATGGGTATGATTTTAACAAGCCAGCAAATAATAACAGGCCAGGCTTTGTTTACTCGCACAATAGAAATAATGAAGTGAACCTTAATTTGGGCTTTATTAAAGCAAATTACGATAATGGAATGCTTAGGGCCAATTTAGCTATAATGGCCGGTACCTATACCAATGCAAATTTAGCGGCTGAACCGGGTGTGTTAAAAAACATATTTGAAGCCAATGCTGGATTGAAGCTTTCTAAAACCGCTAATCTTTGGGTAGATGCGGGTATATTCTCTTCCCATATTGGTTTTGAAGGTGCCGTATCTAAAGATTGCTGGGTATTGACCCGTAATATCGCGTCAGAGAACACACCCTACTATGAGTCTGGTGCAAAAATCACTTACATAACCGATGACAATAAATTTACGGCTACAGCTTTATATCTTAATGGCTGGCAGCGCATTCAGCGTCAGGATGGAAATAGTCAGCCGGCTGGTGGCTTGCAGTTTACCTGGAAACCCACTGACAAGATTACTGTCAATTACAGTAACTACTTAGGCACAGAAGGTGCCGATTCTATCCGGGTTACCCGCTTTTATCATAATTTATATGGCATATTTCAGTTATCTAATGCTTTTGGGGTAACGCTTGGCTTTGACTATGGAACGCAGCAAAAAGCAAAAGGAAACAGTGATAAAAATGAAATATTATCGCCCGTGGTTATTGCAAAGTATACCATCAGTCCTAAATGGGCAATGGCAGCTAGGGCAGAGTATTACCAGGATAAAAACGGAATGATCATCAGTACAGGCACAGAGAATGGTTTTAAAACAACCGGATATTCTTTAAATATTGATTATTCACCTATGCCAAATGCAGTAGTTAGGTTAGAAGGGAAAGTATATGATAGTGAAGACAAAATTTTCTTAAGAGAAACGCAGCCTGTAAATTTTAATACTGCGCTTACGGCCAGTATCGCGGTTTCATTTTAAGAATAAATTACCGGGGTCGTGGTGTGCCCCGGTTTTTGACTGGAAGCATAAAAAATAATTGTTTGAAGTCGAATCATTAATAAAGCGTAATTGAAAAACATATCTGGCCAATTTTACGTCATCCTAAATGGTAAATTAAATGAATGTTTGAAATGGATAATAATCAGAACGAACCCTCTGTACGTCAGTTTCTTGATCTGGTGAAAAAATCCAGGCGGGGAAAGTTTAAAATCTATATCGGCATGAGTGCCGGAGTAGGGAAAACATACCGCATGTTGCAAGAAGCGCATGCCCTGCTTAAAAATGGGATCAATATCAAAATTGGTTATATTGAAACCCATCACCGGGAAGAAACACATGCGCTTTTACCCGGCATCCCGCTTATTTCCAGGCGCAAGCTTTTTTATAAAGGGAAAGAGATGGAAGAAATGGATGTACAGGCAATTTTAGCGATAAACCCAGAAGTGGTTATTGTAGATGAATTAGCGCATTCTAATATAGAGGGGAGCAAGAATACCAAACGCTGGCAAGATGTGATTGATATCCTGGATGCCGGGATTAGTGTAATTTCTGCGGTAAATATTCAGCATTTAGAAAGTATGAATGAAGATATTGAAAAGATCACCGGTATCCCGATTACAGAAAGAATCCCTGATAGGGTGCTAGATATTGCAGATGAAATTGTAAACATTGACCTTACTGCCGATGAGCTGATAGACCGGTTAAAGGCTGGGAAGATATATTCGGCAAACAAAATTGCGGTGGCTTTAGGTAATTTTTTTCAGCCTGAACGTATTCTTCAGCTTCGTGAGCTAGCGCTAAAAGAAGTAGCACATCATGTAGAAAGAAAGATCAACACAGAAGTTCCAAAACAAATTAAACTAAGGCCGGAACGTTTCATGGCCTGTATTTCTGCTAATCATTTAACTGCTAAAAATGTAATCCGCAAGACAGCCAGACTCGCTTCTTATTACCATTCACCATGGGTTGTACTTTATGTACAACATACCGTAGAAAGTAGTGACCGGATTAAACTAGATTTGCAGCGTTACCTGATCAATAATTTTAAACTGGCAACAGAACTAGGGGCGGAGGTCATTAAGGTGAAAAGCAACGAAATTACCAAAACAATTATGCAAGTAGCAGCGGAGCGGGAAATTACAACAATATGTATTGGTAAGCCACATTTAAACTTATTTCAGGTGATTATGAGGACGGCAGTTTTTAGTGGGTTATTAAAAAACCTATCTTCAAGTGACATAGATTTAGTGATTCTTTCTTGAGGCAGCCATGATCTTTAAAATCATACAATAAAATCATTAAGATCAATAAAAAGAACACTGCTATTTTAGCCTGATCACTGCTAAATATTTATAGAACAAATGAATAATAAGATATAAACTGATGAAGATAAAAACTAAACTCCGCCTTGGATTTGGATTTCTATTTATAGTAGTGCTGCTATTTGGCTCCATTTCTATGTATTACATGAACAAGATCTCGGTAAGTGCAAAAGTTATTCTGAAAGATAATTATGAGACTTTGAGTTATACCAGGAACATGCGGGCTATTTTAGATCAGCACGACTTGCCTTTACAACCTGCTGTGGCTGCACAATTTGCTGTAAACTTAAGTTTAGAAAAGAAGAATGTAACCGAGGCAGGGGAAGCACGTGCCGTGAAAACTTTAGAAACTGCTTTCAAAACAATCACCAGCGACCAGTTACCTGTTGCTAATCAAAGAATTGCATTAGAAAGTATCAGGAAACAACTCATGTTAATTGATCAGCTAAATATGGATGCTATTGTAAGAAAAAATGAAATTGCACAAGATGCAGTAGAGAAAGCAAGCTTATATTTAGTAACTGCTGCTTGTTTTTGCTTTCTGGTATTGTTTTCCTTTATTGTCAATTTCCCTGGATTTGTGGCTAATCCCTTGCGTGAGTTTTCTGAAGCGATCCGTGAAATTGGACGTAAAAATTATAAGCAACGTTTGCAGTTTGATGGTACGGATGAATTTTCTGAACTGGCTGTATCTTTTAATGAAATGGTTACCCAGCTCAATAAATGGGAAAATAGTAACCTGGCTAAAATCCAGTCAGAGAAACTGCGGATTGAAGCAATTATTGAACAAATGCAAGATGCCATCATTGGTGTAAACGAGAAACAGGAAATCCTTTTTATGAATAAGGTAGCGGCACAGATCATGAACCTGGATGAAAGACAAGTGATTGGTATCAATGTGAAAGAGCTGATGAAAAAGAATGATCTGATGACCCGGATCTGGACTAGTGAAGGAAACAATGAGCCGATAAAAATCTATGCAGATCATAAAGAATCTTATTTTCAGCTACAGAAGAGAGAGATTATTGTGCCTGTTTTTGACGAACAGGATGCTCCTGTGATTTTGCAAACTGGAAAAACTGCTGGAACAGTTTATATCTTAAATAACATTACACAATTTAAGGAACTTGATGAGGCCAAAACTAATTTTATCGCTACCGTATCTCATGAATTGAAAACACCAATATCTTCTATTAAAATGAGTTTAAAATTGCTGGATGACGATCGGGTAGGCCAGATGAATACCGAGCAAAAGGAATTAGTAGCACATATTAAAGATGATTGCAGCCGGTTGTTAAAGATTACCAGTGAACTGCTTGATCTTGCGCAAGTAGAGACTGGAAACTTACAGCTTAATTTTGTGAAAGCAAAACCTTTGGAAATCGTTAATTATGCAATAAATGCAGTAAAGTTCCAGGCAGATCAGAAAAATATTCAATTGGAGTTATTAACAGAAGAAGAGCTTCCGGCAGTATATGCCGATATAGAAAAAACAGCTTGGGTACTGATTAATTTTCTCTCTAATGCCTTGCGGTACAGCGCAGAAAAATCTAAAGTTCAGATCCGCATTGCGCAACAGCAGAAAGGAATCGAGTTTTCGGTACGTGATTTTGGGAAAGGAATTGATGAACAATATCAGAAAAGATTGTTTGACAGATATTTTCAGGTACCTGCAGATGGAAATAATAAATCAGGGTCTGGGCTTGGACTGGCAATTTCTAAAGACTTTATTGAAGCAGAACATGGAGAAATTTGGGTAGAAAGTGAAATTGGAGCAGGGAGCAGGTTTTGTTTTCTTCTGCCTGCGGCAGAATAAGCATTATCTTTAATTGATTTCATCGTCAATAACAGCTCTCTAATCAGCCCCACCAACCATCCCAAAAGCCAATGCTGCCGTCAGTTTAGCCGTTCTTGCCTCCAGATCATAAACCGGGTTCAGCTCAGCGATATCCATACTCATCAGTTTCCCGCTCTTTACAATATAATTTAATACACCAAAGAAAAACGGATCTGGAAAAATCCCCGAATACGCAGCCGCACTAACCCCAGGAGCCACCGCAGAAGAAAATACATCCATACAAATAGTCAAATAAATATGCGTAGATCCCGCTAAAAACTCATCCAGCTGTAACATCAGTTCCTTTTCATTTAAGGGCTGGAATTTTTCAGCAAGAATACAATTCACACCCAGACCTTCTGCCTTTTGAAAAAGCATTCGCGTATTACTATTTCGCTGAATCCCAATAGGTAAATAACGAAACTCCGCATCTGCAACCTTGCAATCATTTGCAATCTGTAAAAAACCAGTACCAGAATTAAATCCATTTCCAGCCTTTTCCCGAAGATCAAAATGCGCATCAAAATTGATAATTCCTATCCGGTCATTTTCTTTTACAGACTGCTTGATACCGTTATAATGTCCATAAGCCACTTCATGGCCACCTCCGATCACCATCGGGCGATAGCCAGAACAAATGGCATAACCAACTAATTTCCCCAATACTTGCTGTGCAGCTTCCATATTCCCATCTTCACAAACAACATCTCCCAAATCAATAAAAATCAAGTTCTCCTCAAAATGAACAGGCAAATTACCACTCACCTTCCTAAAACTCAATGGACCATCTTTAGCCCCCACACGCCCACCATTTCTTCTAACCCCCTCATCACAAGCAAAACCAATCAATGCGATCCCTTTCTGCATGCCAGGTAAAAAAGGGATCTCCTGAATTTTAAGGTCTACCGGACCAATACGCTGATGCCAGCGCTGCACTTCAGGCGCATCACCATCATTGCGGCCAGTCCAAATATCATCCGCTATCTTCCTGTAATAAGTAAAATCTATATCAATCATATCCTCTATATCTGGTCACCATTTTTCCAAACCACATTAGGTTTCATTTCCCCCTGGTGATACAATATCTCTCTGTAATCTGCACAAGGATAAGCTTGTAAATCTGCAATCATGCCCCTATTAATCACTCCCCGGTCATTCAATCTAAGCGCATGTGCAGCCCGGTAAGTTAACCCGGCAAAAACCTCAGCGGTACTCAGTTTCTCTGCCGCACTCATCACAGCAGCCTGCATCAGCAAATTCCCCATAGGCGCAGAACCAGGGTTCCAGTCACTCGCAATTGCCAAACATCCACCCGCATCCAATATTTTCCTTGCAGGCGCATAATGCATGCCTAAACCCAAAGAAGCACCCGGCAATACCACCGCAACCGTATCTGAATGTTGCAGCAAGTCAATTTCCATCACCGTAGAAGCCTCCAGATGATCTGCAGAAACCGCTCCAGTCTGTATCGCCACAGCCAATCCACCAGTGGTAAACTGATCTGCATGTACGGTCAGCTGAAAGCCCATTGCCTTAGCCTCATGTAAATAATGAAGTGCTGTATTCGTATCAAAAGCACTCTCTTCAATAAAAATATCAACGCGGCTAGCCAGGTTTTCAGCCTTAACAAAAGGCAAAAGATCATTCAATACATGATCCAGATACTCAGCAGCAGTACCTTTAAAATCCTTAGGCAGCAGATGTGCCGCAAGGCAAGTAGCCACCAGATCCGCAGCAGAAGAATCCGATACCATTTTAATGGCGCGAAGTTGTTTCAACTCATTATCTGTATCCAGTCCATATCCGCTTTTCACCTCTATCGTAGTTACTCCCTGTGATAAATGTCTTTTCACCCTTTGCTTCAAAAGTTTGATTAACAAATGCTCATCAGCCAGGCGTGTTTGCTGTACAGAATCCCAAATCCCGCCACCAGCTTTAGCAATTTCCAGGTAAGAGCTGCCCTGGATACGCAAACTGTAATCTTTAGCCCTGCTACCGGCAAAGCAGATATGTGTATGACAATCAATAAAACCAGGCAATAACACACTTTCCCCTTCTATCTCTTCTACCCGGATACCCGGATAAGCCATACGCAACTCTTCAAAATCCCCTGTCTCCAAGATAATTCCCTGCTCCACCACCACACCACCATCAGTAATGATATGCAGGCGGCTATCTGCTATTGCGCCATTTACAGGCATCCCGGTTAGGGGCAAGATTTCAGTAAAAGGTCCTATCAGTTTCTTCATTAATATATAGATTATAAGCTCAGGTTAAATTTATCCGCCCAATGCACTGCCTTTTCATAACCAGCATCCGCATGACGGAATATTCCCATCGCAGGGTCATTATACAACACTCTGCGGATACATTCTGCAGCCCTGTCTGTTCCATCCGCTACAACAACCATACCCGCATGTTGTGAATAACCCATTCCCACACCACCACCATGATGAAATGAAACCCAGGTAGCCCCACCAGAAGTATTCGCCATCAAATTAAGCAAAGGCCAATCCGACACCGCATCCGAGCCATCTTTCATCGATTCTGTTTCTCTGTTAGGTGAAGCCACAGAACCACAATCCAAATGATCGCGGCCAATTACAATCGGGCCTTTAACTTTTCCACTTGCTACCAGTTCATTAAATAACAAACCAGCTTTTTCCCGTTCGCCCATTCCAAGCCAGCAAATTCTAGCCGGTAAGCCCTGGAAGCTTATCTTATCCTGTGCCTTTTGCAACCAGTTAATCAAATGCGTGTTTTCTGGAAAAGCTTCCATTAACGCGCGGTCCGTAGTATAAATATCTTCAGGATCACCAGACAAAGCCACCCATCTAAAAGGGCCTTTTCCTTCACAAAATAATGGTCTGATATACGCAGGCGTAAAACCTGGAAAATCAAAAGCATCATTTTCACCACCCTGCCTGGCAAATTCCCTCAAATTATTGCCATAATCAAAAGTCACCGCACCTTCTTTTTGCAAGGCCAGCATAAAACCTACATGGCGTGCCATACTCGCTAATGAAAGTTCTTTATAAGCTGCAGGATCCTCTTTCCTAAGCAAATCCGCCTGTGTTAAGGATAAACCATTTGGAATATACCCATTCAGCGGGTCATGCGCCGAAGTTTGGTCAGTCAGGATATCAGGGATCAGCTGATCTGCAATTAACCTCTCCAGCAAATCACCAGCATCACTCACCAATCCTACAGAAAGTGTTTCTCCTTTTTCTTTCGCTTCGTTAATCCAGCCAATTGCTTCTTCATAAGAATGCGTCATCCGGTCAATATACTGCGTATCTACCCGCTTCTGAATCCTTGCAGCATCCACATCTGCACCCAGGAAAATCCCTCCAGCCATCGTAGCAGCTAGTGGTTGGGCACCACCCATCCCTCCAATTCCGGCACTCACAATCAGTTTTCCGGTTAAATCACCATCAAAGTGCTGATTTCCGCATTCTACAAAAGTCTCATACGTACCTTGTAAAATCCCCTGTGTGCCAATGTAAATCCAGCTCCCGGCTGTCATCTGGCCATACATCATTAATCCTTTACTTCTCAATTCGTTAAAATGTTCCCAGTTTGCCCAGGCAGGTACTAAATTACTATTCGCAATCAATACACGGGGAGCTTGCGGGTGGCTTCTTACAATCCCCACAGGTTTACCAGATTGCACCAGTAAAGAGTGATGCTCATCCAGTTCCAGTAAAATCTCAATAATTTTTCGCAAAGCTTCCGGGTTACGTGCAGCCTGACCAATTCCGCCATAAACCACCAGCTCTTCCGGGTTCTCTGCCACCTGTCCGTCCAGATTATTAAGCAGCATACGCAATACGGCTTCCGTTTGCCAGCTTTTAGCATGTAATTTCACACCAGTAGGCGCTTTATAGACCGGGTGATTAGCGTAAGTATTAATAAATGCTGAACTCGTCATCGTTATTTAAGTTTATGTGGTTAAAAGTGGCAGTTGTTGTCGCAGTGCGAAGCAGTTCTCCGCTAGTAATTAATACATGCAGCCGGTTAATATCATCTGCAAAAACACGGTCTTCCGCAATAATAGGTACATCGCGTCTAACCAAAGCATGGCAAGCCTCAATAACAGGTGCAGACAGTAATGGCCTTCTAAATTCCATCGCTTGCGAAGCATATAAAAGTTCAATTGCCTGTATATATTCCAGGTTATCTATTACCTGGTGTAATTTTCGGCCGCTAATAGAGCCCATAGATACGTGATCCTCTTGTCCTAACGAAGTAGGTACACTATCGGCACTCGCCGGAAAGCACAATGTTTTATTTTCCGTAACTAACGCTGCAGTCGTATATTGAGGGATCATCAGGCCAGAATTTAAACCTGCATCAGAAGTTAGAAGTTTTGGTAAACCATATTTTCCTTCATTCATCAGGTAACAGCGGCGGTCAGAAATATTGCCCAGTTCAGCCGCAGCAACAGTCACATAATCTAAAGCCATAGCCAGGGGCTGTCCATGAAAATTTCCACCGCTAATGGTATCTTCTGCGCTAAAGATAACCGGGTTATCCGTCACAGAATTTAACTCTATTTCTGTCAGCTCTTTTAAGTGTAACCAGGCATTTCTTGATGCCCCATGTACTTGTGGCATGCAGCGGATAGAATAAGGATCTTGTACGCGGCTGCAATTGATATGAGAATTATTAATAGCTGATCCTTCTAGCAAGGCCGATAGGCGGTAAGCAACCAGTTTTGTCCCTTTATAAGGGCGCAATTCATGTAACCGCGCATCAAACGGACGTTTAGAACCTGTTAACCCTTCCAGTGACATCGCTCCAATAAGATCAGCCAAATCCAGTGCATTACTTAAACGCTGGACGGCTTTAACTGCAAAAGCCAGGATAAACTGCGTACCATTAATCAATGCCAAACCTTCCTTAGGGCCTAATTCTATGCGGTTCAAACCATACTCTTCCAATACTTTTGCCGCAGGAATTTTCTCGCCTTTATGGTAAACTTCTCCGAGTCCGATCAGCGGTAAAAATAAATGAGAAAGAGGGGCAAGGTCACCAGACGCGCCTACCGATCCTTTTTCTGGAACAACAGGAATTATATCCTGGTTAATATGCCACATAATCCGTTCCAGTGTTTTTGGCGCAATACCAGAAAAGCCTTGGGCCAAAGCATGTACTTTGGTAATCATCATTATCTTGGCAATTTCTGCCGGGATAGGTTTGCCCACACCCACACTATGACTTTTTAAAATGTTTATCTGTAACTGTGAAGTATCCTCCTCTGAAATATGTGTATCACACAAGGGGCCAAATCCTGTATTTACCCCATAAACAGGTTGCTGACTATGTACAATTTTCTTCACCTCTTCCCAGGAAGAATGAATTTTTGCTGCGGCTTCCTGGTTTATTTCAGCTTTGATCTCACCGGCGGCTATAGCCAGGCAAATTCCACTGGTCAGTACTTCGCTGCCATAAAAAAATATATTATGCATGAGTGGTTGATTTAATCGGTTGATGTATTTTTTCTGTAATGCGTTCTACAATATTTGTTGCTTTAAAAGCAGATTCCAGTATAGTTAAAGTATTTAAAATGGCTTCGCTTTCTGGGTTTCCCCCGGCAACTTCTTCCATAGTTTCACGTATTGCGTCCCATACAGGGATGATTTTTTTTAAGAGTTTTTTACCCTCAGGAGTAAGTTTAACCAGTTGTTTACGGGCATCATCCGGACTGGTCGTAGTCGCTACCAAACCTTTGCTTTTTAAATTGGTAACCAATTGGCTAGCTGCCGGATGTGATACTTCTATCTGTTCACATAATTCTTGTATAGTTAAAGTTTTATGTTCCGATAACAGGTGGAATACCGGGAACCAGGTTGTCTCAAAAACAATTCCTTCTGCCCGGTAGGCCTTATTGATCTCTGAAAGAAAAAGTTCGCTAAGCCGCTTTAACCGGCTTCCTAAAACTAAGTATCCTAACGATTGGTAATAATTCATAAAATAAATATATAAGTAATTATATAAGTTCTTATATATTATTTGAAAAAAGGATAGATTTACTTTGTTGCAAATGCTAGCGTCAAACCATAGCTTTGTATAGAATCATCGCCGCTCAATATGTTCCATGAAAATCTTCTGATTGTTTTAAGCCTTCTATTTGCTGTTTTTTTGCTCATTATGCTGGCGCAGAAACTTAAAATCTCTTATCCTATTTTCTTAGTCCTTGCCGGGCTGGGCATTAGCTTTATTCCAGGGATCCCAAGGATCGAGGTAGAACCAGAAATGATCTTTTTATTATTCCTGCCACCCTTATTATACGAAGCTGCCTGGTACACCTCCTGGAATGATTTCTGGAAATGGCGCCGCTCTATCGGCATGCTTGCCTTTGGACTCGTTTTTTTGACTTCCATCATTGTTGCCTATGTTTCCTCCGTCATGATCCCCGGTTTTACTTTAGCGATGGGATTTTTATTAGGCGGGATTATTTCTCCGCCAGATGCGGTTGCAGCGGGATCAGTTTTGAAAAACGTAAAAATCCCACAGCGCAATGTAACTATATTAGAAGGAGAGAGCCTGATCAATGATGCATCCAGTTTAATTGTATTCCGTTTTGCTTTAGCCGCAGTCATCTCCGGGCAATTCTCTATAACACAGGCCACCGGGCAATTCTTTTTAGTTACCGGGATGGGTATTGTAGTTGGGCTGATCATTGCCCACATCATGTATGTGATCCATCGTTTTCTGCCCACAACACCAAGTATTGATGCTGCTTTAACTTTAATGAGCCCCTATTTCATGTACATTGCCGCAGAACAATTTCATTTCTCTGGTGTAATGGCTGTAGTCACTGGCGGCTTATTTCTTTCTTACCGTTCTCATGAAATATTTTCCAGTGCTACCTCCCGTTTACAAACGGTTAGCGTATGGGCAACCGTTGGATTTATCTTAAATGGTTTAGTATTTATTTTGATTGGATTAGAATTGCCCGTAATTATGGCAGATATGGGTGGCTATTCTATTGAAGAAGCCATTAAATACGGCTTGATCATTAGCGTGATCATCATTTTGATCCGGCTCATCTATGTGGTACCCCTTTCTTATGTATCTAAATGGATTGGCAATACGAAAAGAATTGATCCGCATAACCCATTATGGAAAGGCCCTTTAATTGTAGGCTGGGCAGGTATGCGGGGCGTCGTTTCTCTGGCATCGGCACTCTCCATTCCTTTATTGCTAAAAAACGGTGAACCATTTCCGCACCGCAGCTTAATCCTGTTCATCACTTTTGTAGTCATCCTGGTTACCCTTGTTTTTCAAGGCTTAACCTTACCGCTTATCATCAAATGGATTAAAATAAAGGATACAGCAGATTTTTTACCTTCCGCAGAACAAGAAGCTGCGATAAATTTGAGGCTGATGAATGTTTCTTTAAAACGCCTCAATGAAAAATATACTGCCGAAATAAAAGATAACGAATTGATAGGTTTTCTAAAAAGACAACTGGAAAATGATATTTCTATCGTTGGCCAGAAACTGGAATCACTAGAATGTGATGAAACAGAGAAAGTAGAAGTTGATCTTTATCACCTTGTCTTGCAGGATATTTATTCCGTAAGGCGTAAAGAGTTATCGATCTTAAGAAGAGAAAAATTTTACAGTGATGAAGAGATCCGTAAACAAGAAAACCAGCTTGACCTGGATGAAGCAAAATTAGATTAACGCCATCTTCTCAATAGAAGAACGAAATTTACAGATTGCCCTTAAATGTTCTGCCCACAGGAAGTTCCTTGCCGTTTTTTAAAACCACCATCTGGGAGTTATAAGATTTGATATTCTTTTGAAGAACGATAAATGATTTATGTATCCGTATAAAACCCAGGTGTTTGTATTTTTCTAAGAAATCTGCAAACCTCAGCAGCACCAGGTACTTTTTAAACCGGCTTACGATCTTTACATATTCTCCATATCCTTCTATCCACTCAATATGATCTACCCGCAATTTATTGATCATATAATCAGATTTAAAAACAATATATTCCTCTGCATTGCTAGTTTCCAGGTATTTGCGGTAATCAATTGCTTTAAGAATAGCTTTGGTAAATCTTTCCTGCAAAACTGGTTTAATCAGGTAATCAATCACATCCAGTTCATAAGCAGTAACCGCATGTCCGGGATCAGCGGTGATAAAAATACATAACTTATCAGCTGATACTTTATGAAGCAGTTCAACACCAGAAATATCAGGCATCTGGATATCCAGGATCAGTAAATCCACCTCATTATGCTCCAAAAAATCAAGCGCATCTGTTGCCCGGTTAAAAGAACCGACCAAATCAATTTCAGGAATACTTTCGCAATACCTGCCAATCAGCTCCAGGGCCGGAAATTCATCATCTACACAAATCGCCTTTAAATTTCTCATATTTTTATTGTTAACAGGGTCAGATATTCTGATGATGACTCTTCTACCTCATACTGATAAGCATCTCCATATTCCATTTCCATCATCTTTTGTAAAACTTCAGTTCCGATGCCCTTATAATTATTATCTACTGGGTTTCCTTTCATTGCCGACCGGTTATTTCTGATCTTAAAATTGATCTCCTCCGCCGTTAACTCAAACCGGGCATGGATAAAAGCCTTTCCATCCATTCCAATCGCAGAATATTTTAAAGCATTTTCAAAAAGGGTAAAATAAATGGTTGGCGGGATCTCAATTTCACTCAGTAAATCATCAGCTTCATAATCAAAGCGAATATCCAGCTGCTGATTATATTTGAGCTGGTATAAACTGGTAAGCGCAGTAATCATCTGGATCTCTTTATCCACAGTAATCCTTTTTTTACCAATTTCATAAGTCGTATACTGCAGCAAAAGGCTAAGCTGCATAATCAAATTGGCTGCCACCTGATCGCGGCCAAAGCTGCTGGAATAAATATTATTTAAAGTATTGAGCAGAAAATGAGGGTTAATCTTAGACTTAACCAGATCCAGGTCCGCTTGCTTTTTAAGTATTTCAAGTTTCGAGAGTTCATTTTCTACAATAAGCTTGTATTTGGAAATCCCTGATAAAGAAGAAACAATGATAATCGCGATCTGGGTCAGATAAACGAGCAGCAGAAAATATTCCTGTTTAAAATCCTTAGTTCCAAAAAACCGAATCTCTGGTTCAATAAGAATCCTGATCAGGCAGGAAATAACAAATACAACAGCCGTATACCTGATGTATTCTGCGTATTTTTTGGTCTCATAATATTCCGGGACTAGCTTACCATAACATAAATAGTAAAGTGGAATATTAATGGTTAGCATAAATACCATCCGGTACAAACCCTGGGGTAAACCAAAGATTTGCAGGTACAGATAAGTATTTACGGCAATAAAACCTATCCAGAAAAGTAAATGCTGCACCGTGATTAGCCCTGGCCAGCGTTTGCTTAAAAGAAGAGTGGTAATCTTGTTTTCAAAGGAAAGACGCAAAATAACGACCAGGAAAACCAGATTTAATAACATCACCATAAGTTGTAATTAGCCTTGTGTTTTTTTTATTTATATGGTGTTTGTTTATAATTCCTGTCGTTTATTGATTTTGTTGCGCAGCCGGGGCAGAATGATCCATCTTTAAATCTACCAGTACAGCTTTTACAAGTTTTTTGTGCTAAACCAAATATATAAACATGCGAATTTAACTATTTATAATGAATAAGCAGAAATCAGTATGCCGGTAAAACACCTTTCTATACTGCCAATCAGCAGCTGCTTATTGATGAAATTAGATGATTTCGCAATTACGAATAAAACACAAAAATGAATTACCTGCTTTTAATATTTAGATTCGCTCAACTGTCACTGATACCAGTTTCCAGGTTAGTGCTATCTTTTTTTCTATTGACTTTATCTGCGCAATTGATGGCGCAAACCGTACCCGAACCAGGAAACTTTGTAAAGTATTTAAATGAAGATAAGAGCCATTATATAAAATTTAACGGCTATGCGCAGATCTGGGCACGGTATACAGATATGAACCCAGGATCTAAAATTGATGAAAGCAAAGTAAATAATACAGCAGATCTGTCATTAAGGAGGCTCAGGTTAAAAATGACCGTAATGCCAATGGATAATTTCTTGTTTTTTATACAAGCTGGAACCACCAATTTAACTAATCTTTCCAATTCAGAAAATGCGTTTGAATTATTAGATGCCTATGGCGAATACAGGCCAAATAAATCAATAAATGTCGGTTTTGGCCGGTCTAACTGGAAAGGATTAACCCGTTTTGCATCAGGACCTAGTTCTACTTTACTTTATGATGTGCCATTATTGGCCATTGGAAATGTAAACAAGACCGATCTTACTTTAAGGAATTACAATATCTATGTCAAAGGCCAGTTAGGCAAATTAGATTACCGCGTAATCGTAGCCAAGCCTTTTATTCCGGCTCCATCTGCACCTTTACAGAATATATCTGTATTTAATAACCTGGCAGTAAAGCCGAATATCTCCGGATATTTGAAATGGGAATTTTTTGAAAAGGAAAGTAATGCGACCTCAACTTCAGCAGGTAGCTACCTGGGTAAAAAGAAAGTACTAGCCGTTGGAATAGGGGCAGAGTATCAAAAAGATGCACTTTGGAACTTAAGCAATCAGGATACCGTATTAAACAGCATGAGCATGTTTAGTGCTGATGTTTTTTATGATACTCCGGTAAATAAAGCAAAAGGAACTGCTTTTAATATTTATGCAGGCGTTTTCAGGCATAATTATGGGCCAAATTACACACGCCTTTTTGGGGTTAATAATATGGCAAATGGGGTAGATGCAAAAACTGCTTCTTTTAATGGATCTGGAAACAGCTATCCGGTAGTAGGTACGGGGAATAGTTTTATTTTACAAACAGGTTATACCCTTCCTTATTTTAATCAGCAGAAAAAAGACAGCAGGCTAATGCCGGCAGTAGCTATCCAATATTCTAAATTTGACCGCCTGGCAGATCCCATGTTCACTTATGATTTGGGCTTAAGCTGGCTGATGAAAGACCATGCTTCTAAATTGGTATTTAATGCACAAAGCAGACCAATTTATAACAATATAAATAATGAGCTAAAAGCAACAGATAGAAAAATGATGTATGTAATCATGTATCATTTGAACATTGACTAATTTCTGCCGTTGTAAAAGATGCCAGTTTGACCAGACCAAATTATAAACCAAATATATGAAACTAGAAGACATTTCAAAAAATCAACCGCCACCAGGGCCAAAGCGCAGTATAGGTTTCAGAATTTTAACTAACCTCACTTTTTGGGTATTAGTTGCCATCATAGCTGGTGTGATATTGGGGAGTATCGCACCGGCGACTGCGGTTAAAATGGAAATCATTGGCAAGACTTTTATTGATATTATCAAGTTATTTATTGCCCCAATTATCTTTTTAACCATTGTTTTAGGGATTAGCGGAATGGGTGACCTCAAAAAGGTTGGCCGTATTGGGGTAAAAGCTTTGCTGTATTTTGAGATTGTTTCTACTTTCTCATTAGCTATAGGAATCCTGATGGCTGTACTTATCCAGCCGGGTAAAATTGATAAATCTCATCTGCAGGTACAAAATGCATCTAAATATACTTCTGCACCCACTCAGGGTTTTAACTGGATGGAGTTTTTCTTAAGTAACCTTACTTTACAGGTTTTACTGGCAGCTATTGTGGTAGGGATTGCCTTAACTTTTTCCAGGCACCGTATGGTTGCTGTAACAGGTTTAGGGAAACTGTCTAAACTAGTTTTTGCCGGGTTAAAATATGTAATGTATTTGGCACCACTGGGTGCTTTTGGGGGCATGGCCTACACGATCGGTAAGTTTGGCTTGCACACATTGGTGCCGCTAGCTAAATTAATGGGCACTGTCTATCTGACTATGGGTATATTCATTTTCCTGGTATTAGGCAGTATCATGCGTTACTATAAAATGAGCATCTGGAATTTTATCAAATATATCAAAGAGGAATTGCTGCTGGTGTTAGGTACTTCTTCTTCAGAATCAGCCTTACCTTCTATCATGCAAAAGCTAGAGAAAATGGGCTGCAGTAAATCTGTAGTCGGATTGGTTATTCCAACCGGTTATTCCTTTAACCTGGATGGTACATCGATCTATTTGTCTATGTCTGTAATTTTCCTTGCACAACTTTATGGTGTACATCTAAGCGTAGGAGAAATGTTAAGTATCATTGGTATCTTAATGGTCACTTCTAAAGGTGCTGCCGGAGTAACCGGGAGCGGATTTATCGTACTCGCTTCCACACTAACTGCGATCCATAAAATCCCGGTAGAAGGACTTGCCTTTTTATTAGGGGTAGATAAATTCATGAGTGAAGCTCGTGCACTCACCAATATCATAGGGAATGGCGTAGCAACAATTGTGATCGCAAAAAGTGAAAACGAATTTCATCCAGAACCTGAATCTTTAACTTCAACAGCAGCTTAACCTTAAACAGATTTATCATTTTATCATCCAGCATTATGACTAAATTAGAAGCAACTTCAGCAGGCCATCTCTTAAATTTCGGGAAAAAGATAAATTATCAGCTTTCTCCAGAAAAACTAGTGGAGCAAACGTTACAACTTCATCAAGGGGTATTAAACGATTCGGGGGCTTTATGCGTAGATACAGGTAAGTTTACCGGGCGTTCTCCAAAAGATAAATTTACCGTAAATGATGAGCTAACCGCGGATACAGTAGATTGGGGGCCCGTTAACCAGCCTTTTTCTCCTGAAAATTTTGATCGGCTGCAAGAAAAAATGATTGCTTACCTGCAAGATAAGGAGTTATGGGTGAGAGATGCTTACGCTTGTGCTGATCCGGCATACCGTTTAAATTTACGGGTGGTTAATGAAACGCCATGGGCTAACTTGTTTTGTTATCAACTCTTTCTCAGGCCAGAAAATGAGGGTTTAAACTTGCATACGGATGGATGGCTAATCTTACAGGCACCTGGATTTGAAGCAGATCCTATTACAGATGGTACCCGGCAGGGGAATTTTACAATAGTTAGCTTTAGTAAAAAGACCATTCTGATTGGTGGTTCTGCTTACACTGGTGAAATGAAAAAAGGGATTTTTAGCGTGCTTAATTTCTTGCTTCCTCAAAATCACCAGGTACTGAGTATGCATTGTTCTGCAAATGAAGGATCAGCTGGCGATGTGGCTTTGTTTTTTGGACTTTCCGGAACAGGTAAAACTACATTAAGCGCAGATGCTTCCAGATCGTTAATTGGCGATGATGAACATGGGTGGGCAAACGGTTCTGTGTTTAACTTTGAAGGCGGATGTTATGCAAAAGCAGTAGACCTGAATCCAGAGAAAGAACCAGAGATTTTTGCCGCGGTTAGGCCCAATGCTTTATTGGAAAACGTAGTCATTGATCCGCTTAGCAAAAAGGTTGATTTTAGTGATACCAGTAAAACCGAAAATACCAGGGTAGCCTACCCAATTGATTTTATAGATCAGGCAAAGCATCCTTCTTTTGGTGGGGAACCAGCTAATATATTCTTTCTTACCTGTGATGCATTTGGAATTTTGCCGCCAATAAGTAAATTAGATAAAAACCAGGCGATGTATCATTTTATTTCTGGGTATACTGCTAAAGTGGCCGGTACTGAAATGGGGGTTTCTGAACCTCAAACAACATTCTCTGCCTGTTTTGGACGGGTATTCTTACCTTTGCACCCCATGAAATATGCGAATCTTTTAGGGGAAAAGTTAACAAAAAATCCAGCAATTAATGTATGGCTGGTTAACACAGGCTGGATAGGTGGTGCTTATGGAACAGGAAAAAGGATTAGTTTGAAATATACCCGATCGTTAATTGCAGCTGCGATTAAAGGGGATTTAAATGAAGTGGATTATACCCCACATCCAATTTTTAAAATAGGGATGCCGGCAAGTTGTCCAGGGGTTCCTTCAGAGATATTAAATCCGCGTAATTTATGGGATAATGTGGAAGCTTACGATGCTAAAGCACTAGAACTTGCAGGTTTGTTTTCGGCACATTTTGCCCAATATGCTGAAGGGAGCGAAGAAGGGATTAAAAATGCTGCTCCTGAACAAAAATCAGATGACACTGTTTACTCGTATATGATTAAGAGATAAAGGAATTGACCTTTACTATTTTTAGACCTGATAAATTTGACGCTATTTAAAAATCCAGACCCATTTATAGAAAAACTCAGTAAATATTTGAGTTTGCAGGTGGTAGCTGCCATAATTTTAGGTATCGCAACTGGTGTTTACTTCCCAGAATTTGCTGTTAAAACCAGGATTATTGCCACTGTATTTGTGTCGGTGATTGAACCTTTTGTAGCACCAGTTATATTTTTAACGGTGGTTACGTTATTTGGAGGGATCATTGATTTAAAAGGTGTAGGAAGGATCAGTTTAAAATCTTTCATTTACTTTGAACTGATTACCACATTTGCCATCGTATTTGGGATGGTTAGTGCGATGATCATTCATCCAGGCAGAATTGACAGGGCTAAGCTTACAGCTGTACTGCCATCAGATTTTACCGGGCGCATAGAAGGTGGATGGATTAGCCTGGTGACTTCAAACTATACGATTATATTTCTGCTGGCTGCGGTAATTACAGGATTAGTGATTAACCGTTCTGGTTATAAAACACAGGCTATTTTGGTGCTGGACAGGATGAGAAACCTGGTGTTTAAAATTCTCCATTATATTTTTCTTCTAGCCCCTTTAGCTGCTTTTAGCGGGATTGCCTATACCGTTGGAAAGTTTGGGTTAAACACTTTGCTGCCTATCGGGAAGCTAGTTGCAGGAACATATATGACGCTGTTTCTATTTATATTTCTTGTATTTGGTGGGATATTAGCCTGTTATAAAGTGAGTATTTTCAGCTTTATTAAATCTATTAAACAAGAATTGCTATGGGTATTAGGTACTTCGTCATCTAGTTCAGTATTGCCTTTATTGATGGAGAAACTAGAGCGGATGGGATATAAGCGATCTGTGGTAAGTTTAGTTACCGTAACAGGTAATAGTTTCAATTTAACGGGTACTTCAGTGTATTTAGGCATGGGCGTGATTTTCCTGTCGCAACTGTATAACGTTTCTTTTACTTTTTCTGAACTGGCAGGTATCGTATTGGTTATGATGGTTACTTCTAAAGGAGCTTCGGGTATTCCGGGAACAGGATTTATCGCATTAGCAACCACCGTAGGTACTATCCATAAGATCCCGGTAGAAGGTCTGGCTTTTTTATTAAGTATTGACCGGTTTATGAGTGAAGCAAGGGCATTAACAAACACAGTAGGCCATGGTGTAGCAACTATTGTTATTTCTCAAACTGAAGTCAATACAGTGTTACCTTCTGTTAAAACATGATATGCTGATATTTTTAAGCAATTTATATATTCAACACACACCTCTTTACAATATTATTTTACAAACACACACCTGTTAAAGTTAAGAACACAAAACACACACCTCGTTACAACATTATTTTACAAACACACACCTGCTAACAATTAAGAACACAACACACACACACATTTTAAACACACTTACATGAAAAAAATATTCCCAATATTCCTTCTTGCAACAGTTCTCTTTTCGGGTGCCTGCAAAAACGACACACCACCTGATGAAAAGGTAGATGTAATTTTGATAGGTGGCGGAATCATGAGCACCACTTTAGGGGTGATGATGAAAGAACTAGACCCAAAACTTACGATTAACCTTTATGAACGGTTAGATTCTGTGGCACTGGAAAGCTCTAGCGCCTGGAACAATGCCGGTACAGGTCACTCTGCACTCGCTGAATTAAACTATACACCAGAAATGCCTGATGGAAGTGTCGATATCAAAAAAGCGATCCCTATCAATGAGTCTTTTGAAGTCTCTAAACAATTTTGGGCGCACCTGGTAACAGAGAACAAGCTGCCAGAACCAAAATTATTTATCAATAACGTACCGCATATGAGTTTTGTATGGGGAGAAAAAAACGTTGCTTACCTGAAAAAACGATACGATAAATTATCTCAAAGTACTTTATTCAGGGGAATGGAATATTCAGAAAATTATGATACCCTGGCCAAATGGATGCCATTGGTCATGACTGGAAGAAGCAGGACGCAGAAAATAGCGGCCACCCACATGGTAATTGGTACCGATGTCAATTTTGGTAACCTCACCAGGGGATTGGTTTCTTCACTACAAAAATCTGAAGGCGTAAAAATTCAGCTTAACCATGATGTGAAGTCAATTAAAAGAAACGCAGATAGTACATGGACCATTACAGTAACGAATAAAATCACTAAAAAAGACAGCAGGATCGAAGCTAAATTTGTATTCATTGGAGCTGGTGGCGGTGCATTACCACTTTTACAAAATGCGGGTATCCCAGAAGGAAAAGGTTTTGGAGGTTTTCCTGTAAGCGGAGAGTGGCTGGTATGTACCAACCCCGCAGTAATTGCACAGCATATTGCTAAGGTTTATGGAAAAGCAGGTGTAGGCTCTCCGCCAATGTCGGTGCCCCATTTAGATACCAGGATAATTAATGGTAAAAAGGCATTGCTTTTTGGTCCTTATGCAGGCTTCTCGAGTAAATTTCTTAAACAAGGTTCTTACCTCGATCTGACCAGGTCTGTAACGCTAAAAAACCTTTATCCAATGGTTTCTGCAGGCTGGGACAACATTCCTTTAACTAAATATCTGGTCAATCAGGTCATGCAATCTGACGAAGACCGTCTTGCCGCATTGCGTGAATATTATCCAAATGCAAAAGCTGAAGACTGGCATTTAGAGACTGCCGGACAACGGGTACAGATTATCAAAAAGGATAAAGAACATGGCGGTATTTTGCAGTTTGGTACAGAGGTAGTAAGCTCTTCTGATGGTAGTTTGGCGGCTTTACTGGGCGCATCTCCAGGGGCATCTACTTCAGTTAAAATTATGCTAAATGTATTAGAAAAGTGTTTTCCAAAACAAGTAGCTTCAGCAGAATGGCAAAAGAAGTTTAAGGAAATGATCCCTTCTTATGGGAAACAATTAACTGGTGATATTAATCTTACCAACCAGGTAAGAGAATCAGACAGTAAAGCATTAGGCTTAAAATATTTTACGTTAAAGCCTTAATTTCTTATCAAAATTTTAAAGCCGGATGTTGAAAAACATCCGGCTTTTTTTGTAGATCATTTTTTTGAATCCTTCCTAAATCTAAGGTCTTCTAAGGATGTTAAAACATTAATTGTTTCATAGTTAATTATTTAGCGATAATTAATGAGCTCAAATCCTATCTTATAACGCCATGTTATCCCATATTTTTTATTTTCGATAGCTAATATTATTTAAATCGCATAAATGTTACAAAATATTTAAAACATTTATCAAATTATTTAATTCTACCGGGCTGTCTTGTATTGTCGCGCAAACAATTATTTAGTAAGTTTGGGATGTGGTAATTTTTTCCTCAAATCGCAGCTATTAAATCCGCGTTTTGTTGAACATTTTTCCCGGTTCTGATTTAGCACTGTGAAAGTTACCTGTAAATTATTTTCTTCACCCTGGTATTCAGGCAGAAGAATAACGCTCTTATAAACTATGCTCCGATTCCCATCAAAGGTAGCTGCTCTCCTGTTACTTTTTTTTTTCGTTATACAAAGTTATGCTCATGCGCAAATTTATGTAAATAGTGCAGCAACTGGTAAAGCCGATGGTTCCTCCTGGAATAATGCATACACTGATCTGCAAAATGCAATAACCGCAGCTACAGCCGGTACAGAAATCTGGGTGGCAAAAGGCAGCTATAGTCCCGGCGCGGCAGTAGCCAGTACCTTCACGCTAAAAAACGGGGTAAAGATGTACGGTGGTTTTGCAGGCACAGAAACTGCAGTCTCGCAGCGGGTGGCTTCAGAAAACGGACTTTTTAAAACCAATCAATCCATATTAGACGGGGGTAATATCAATTACCATGTAATATCCAGTTTAGCAGCAGCCATATCAGCATCTACACTATTAGATGGTTTTACTATCGCCAACGGAAAGGCACTTTCAGGCGCAACAAATTCACCCAACTACAGAGGTGCAGGGATCTACAGTTCATTAGGTTCTGCAGTATTCCAAAATTTATGGGTACATGATAATTATTCCGGTAACAGTGGCGGTGCGATCTTAAACGGGGGCCCTGCTACCTATAGGAACATGGTCATAGAAAACAACGGCTTTCATACCGTTACAGGCTCCAGTCTTGGCGCTGGGATCTGCAATACCGGGGCGGCGAGTTTTGAAAAAATATTATTTCAAAATAATACCGGAGGCTTCTCTGGTGGGGGAATGACCAATTCTGGTGTAATCACGATGACCGGCGTAGAATTTAGAAATCATTCGGTAACCTCTATCGGTGGGGGATTAAATAATACAGGGACGATCACCCTTAACAAATCCTTGTTTACAGGAAATTCATCAGCAGGTACAGGCGGGGCAATTAGCAGTACCATCGCTTTAAATATTACTGAATCTACTTTCACCGGGAACAGCTCTTCCACTAATGGAGGCGGTATATTTAGCTCTGGTACGTTAGCGATAGACCGTTCTTTTTTTACCGGGAACAGCTCTTCACTCAATGGTGGTGGGATATTCAGTTCTGGTACGTTAGTGATAGAACGTTCTTTTTTTACCGGTAACACCACCACAACAAGGGGGGGCGGGATCTATACGTCCAGCAGTACCATCAGAAATTCAGTATTTAGCAAAAATACCATCACTGGAGCAGCCGCTACCAATACCGGTGGGGGGATGTTCATTGCTGCAGGAACGTCTACCATTCAATACAGTACCTTTAGCAATAACGCAATCAATTATCCACACGAAACCATAGACTACGGCGGCGGATTAAATGCTGCAACTACCGGGGTAACCGTTTCAAACTCCATATTTTGGGGAAACAGGCGAGCTTACAATGCAGACGACCAGATTGGCGGAAGCAAGATCACGCTAAACAGTAACCTGATTAAAAATAATCTAACCGGATCCACTAATACAATAATCGGTAATCCTGATTTTGCAGATGCAGAAAATAACGACCTGCGGTTAAAAAATGGCTCTGCAGCAATAGATGCCGGAGATAACGCTGCGGTAAACAGCACCACAGACTATGCTGGAAATTCCAGGATCATCAATGGGCAAATTGATATTGGTGCCTACGAAAATACCACAGGCAGGGCAGGAACTTTAGATATCAGGCCAGCCATCCTCAGTGCGATAACCAGAGGTACATCTTATCAGCTCCAGCTAAGCAGTACCGGAACAGGAGCTGCGAAATGGGAAGTAGCCTATGGGGTTATTCCTGGCGGAATGAAATTAAATGAACAGACTGGGTTATTAAGCGGGATACCTATGGTAGTGGGCACATATCCCTTTGTAATTAAAGTTACCCAGGGAGGCGAGGTTTCAAACCGTCATTATGACCTATCAGTTAATGCAGGTGCAGCCAGGATACACGTAAACAATTTAGCAACAGGAGGTAATAACGGATCAGATTGGAGCAATGGATTTACAACCCTGCAGGCAGCCTTACAGGTAGCCACCCTAGGTGATCAGATGTGGGTATCAAAAGGCACATATACACCTCCAGAGCACCTTGACTCTGCCTTTTACATGTTACCTGGTGTAAAAATATATGGTGGTTTTGCTGGAACAGAAACCGAACTGACTAAACGTTTGGCTGATGCCAGGGGCCTTTTTAGCGTGAATGAAACCACGCTATCCGGACAAAACTTTAACAGGCATGTGATCCAGAACAAAAAAGCCTTAAACGCAGAAAGTTTAATTGATGGTTTTACCATTGCCGGGGGGCTATCAAATGGTACCGGTGGCGGGATCAGTATTCCCGCAGCCTCATTAACCGGTGCTTTCAATAATTTATACATTAGAAATAACAGTGCTGCAACTACCGGTGGCGGAATGCATAACTTAGCCACAGCAATCACCTTAAATAACGTAGTTTTTGAAAATAATACCGCTACATCCAGTAGTGGTGGTGGCTTTTATAACGGAGGAGCAAATGCGGTATTAAATAACGTCACCTTCAAATCTAACCAAGCCACAACAGGGGCTGGTTTTTTTAATATATCTGCAGATGTAACCGTAAACAATGCAATATTCGACGCCAATATTTCCAGTAATGCGGGCGGTGGGTTATATAATACCGGCATCAGGTTTATTCTAAAAGACGCTTTATTTAAGAACAATCAAGCCAATGCCACTTTTGGCGGTGGAATGTTCAATCAAGGCGCTGCAACCATAACTAATACAGTATTTAGAGAAAATAGTGCTAAAACAACCGGTGCCGGACTACACAATACAGCAGTATTGGTCGCTGACCAGCTTTCTTTTATTGGCAACGATGCTGTACAAAGTGGTGGTGGGTTATACACTTCATCCACCAATACCCTGAGCAATATTGTTTTTAGCAGAAATAATGTCACTTCAAGTAATACCGCTGCATATTTTGGCGGCGGTATGTTCGTGTTAAATGGTACCATTAATCTGTACAATGCAACCTTCAGCAACAACACAATTGCCAGAATCCCTTCAACAGGTAACTACGGTGCCGGCCTGCACCGGGCAGGGGGGACGGTAAATATTTACAATAGTATATTCTGGGGAAATAAAAAAAGTGATAACCTGCCAGACCAGGTATCAGGCGTTCCTTCAACACCAACCTATATTGGTTTTAGTACTGTCGAAGGCGGATATAGTTTATCATCAGAATCAATTTTAGTAGGCGATCCATTATTTCAAGATGCGGCCACAGACTTGCTTGCCTTAAAAACAGGATCATTAGCAATAGACAAAGGAAACAACAATGCCGTTATCGGAAACAAAGATGTAGCAGGAGAAATGCGGATCTTCAATGCTATTGTCGATCAGGGCGCCTATGAAAATCAGGGCGGGGCCTCCATAAAAATAGGGCCTGCAGTTTTGCCGGTCATCACCCGTGGCCTACCAGTAGATATCCAGCTAACCGCTGAGGGGAGTACCGGAACTTTAACCTGGCAAGTTCTTTCCGGAGATCTTCCTCCCGGCTTATCATTTAGTGCAAACGGAAAACTAACGGGCATCCCGATGGTATATTTAGCAGCAGGTTATCCAGTTGCATTTTCAGTTACCGATGGAACACTGATCGGTTCAAAGCAATATATCATCAATGTATTGCAAGGGGTTACAAAAATTTATGTAAAACAAGAAGGCAACCCCGATAATGAAACTGGTGCAGACTGGGCCAATGCTTATAAAGACCTGCAGCCAGCAATTACAGCAGCAACTGGTGGTGATGAAATTTGGGTGGCACGTGGAAACTATCTCACAGGAACAACCAATGCAAGCAGCTTTGTTTTAAAAGAAGGGGTTAAAATATATGGGGGTTTTGCGGGCACAGAGAACCTGATAACCGGCAGACTAACCGATGCGAATAATTTATATGCTATAAACGAATCCATATTAAATGGGAATGGCTTAAGTTATCATGTAGTAAGCAATACAATAGCATTAACCAACAATTCGGTATTAGATGGATTTAGTGTACAGGGGGGCAAGTCTGTGGCCACAACAAACGCCACAGGAATAGGAGCCGGTATTTATAACAATGCAGGCGCCCCAATCTTTAGAAACCTTTGGATTAAAAATAATATCAATGCTTACATCGGCGGCGGGGCCTATAACAATGGTCAGGCAGCTAGCTTTACCAATATCAGGTTTGAAAAAAACACAGCAACAGTATCCTCTGCCTATGGCGGTGGTTTGTACAATGCCGCTAGCGGGGTTACTTTAAACCACCTTTCTTTTATAGAGAACAGTGCTACATTTGGGGGTGGGTTTTTTAATGCAATTACCGACGTCACTATAGAAGATGTAACTTTTACAGGCAACACCGCCATTAGTGGTGGGGCTGGATTGAACCATAATCTGGGAGCATTAACACTGACAAGAGCGGTATTCGATGGCAATAAAACAACCGCAGGAACAGGTGGTGCACTAAGAAATAGAGCCACTATAACAGCAGAAGATTTAGTCATTAAAAACAATACATCCACAGGTAGTGGTGCAGGTATACAGAACGAAGGTACCTTAACCCTTAACAGGGGATCAATCATTGCCAACGTATCCGGAGGCCCTGGCGCGGGTATGTATACTAATGTAACTTCCAGGTTAGACAATGTAATCTTTAGCCGTAACCGTACCACCACTGCTTCTGCTGCAGGTTATGGCGGTGGGATATATAACGTAACCGGTACAGCTAATCTGTCTAATGTAACTTTCAGTAACAATACAATTGCTTATACTGGTGCCGTAATTAGCGGTGCAGGCTTTTATTCGGCTTCAGGAACCTCAAATATCTACAACAGTATTTTCTGGAACAATACCAAAGGAACCGGCGCAGCAGATCAGTTAGGCGGAACAGTAAACGTAGTAAATACCATCGTAGAAGGCGGCTACGCAGCTGGCACAAACATCTCTATCGGCAACCCATTATTTACAGACGCAGCAGCAGATAATTTAAGGATCAAAGGCGGTTCATCGGCCATGGATGCCGGTAACAATAGTTTAACCACCACCACAAAAGATCTGGACGCAAAAGACCGGATCATTAATGAAGTAGTAGATCTGGGTGCTTATGAAAATCAGGGTGGTGAAAGTTTATCTATCCTGCCAGCAAATCTGCCAGGAGGTAACCGCGGCCAGGTTTTTAACCAGCAATTTACGGTAAGCGGCGGGTCAGCAGCATTCAGCTGGCGGATAGCTTCTGGTGCCTTACCAGCAGGCTTAAGTTTAAATACAGCCGGATTATTGACCGGTAAAATAATGTATGCCGGTACCGCTACATTTGTGGTATCGGTGACCGATGGAACAATGATCGGTAATAAGCAATACACGATCATTTCCAGTCCTGCCAGTATACACATTTTTGTGCGCGAAGAAGCCACCTCAGGATTGAGAAATGGGATCAGCTGGGCAAATGCTTTTACCGATCTGCAGCAAGGTATTACCCTGGCCCTTGACGGAGATGAAATTTGGGTGGCCAAAGGAAATTACAGTCCGGGTACCACCCTCGTCTCAACATTTGCCTTAAAACAAGGTGTTAAGATCTACGGTGGATTTGCAGGTACAGAAAAAGAACTTGCAGTAAGGGATACCTCAAAAGTAAATACAGAAAATACCAGTACACTTTATGGAAACGAAGGCCTGGCCAGTTACCACGTTGTTTCTAATACTACTGCGGTAACCAATGCAACCATACTAGATGGTTTTACCATAAAAGGCGGAAGCACTGCAACCAGTGGAAGTACCGATGCCAGTATTACCGGTCATGCGAGTTATTCTGGAGCAGGGATATTTAGCACCATGGGGAGCCCGGTTTTCAATAACCTGGTTATAACGGGTAATAGTGCTATTTTTGGGGCAGGAGTATATATAAGTGCAGGCGCACCAATTTTTAACGGAGTTAAGTTTATCGCCAACAGCGGAAAGGGAAACCTGGGCAGGGGTGCCGGACTTCAATTAGCAGCAAACGCAACTGCTACCCTGAATAAAGTTGTTTTTGATAGCAATACCACCATAGCTGCTCCCAATAATTACGGTGCAGGAATCTTAAACTACGGAAACCTGGCCATTTATGATGCTGTATTTAAAAATAACACACTAGCCAACACAGGAATTTCACAGGGGGGTGCATTATATCATTCATCCGGAAGTTTAAAAATATCAAAGGCTTTATTTGTTAACAATAGCGCATTAGGCGGGGGAGCGGTTTATATCACCTCTGCCAACAATGAGTTTACCGATGTAACTTTTAAAGACAATATTTCCTACAGTACAGGTGGTGCAGTTCATAGTACTACAGCTGCGGTATTTAACCGGGTATATTTTACCGGCAACCAATCTGCCAGCAACGGTGGAGCCTATTACACCGCTGGAGCAGCAAAATTAGACAACGTTATTTTTAGCAGAAACCGAATTGTAAACACCGCAGCAGGCGCTTTTTATGGCGGTGCAATTTTTGCGAATGCTGGATCCTCTACATTAAATAACGTCACCTTTAGCCAGAACAGCGTAACAAGAACTGCAGTAAATTCTGGCGGGGCATTGTTCAGAAACACAGGAACGGTAACCATCAGCAACAGTATTTTCTGGGGAAATTTTAGAGGGGTAAATACGCCAGACCAAATTTCCGGCGTAGTTGTAATTGATAAAAGTATTGTAGAAGGTGGCCTTGCTGCAGGTACAAATATCAGTATTGGTAATCCTTTATTTGTAGATGCAGCACTAGATAACCTGCATTTGAAAGCCGGTTCGCCAGCAATCGACATGGGTACAAACACAAAGGTAACCTCTGCAACAGATATCGAAGGGAATACCCGGATCATCAATGAGATCGTGGATATGGGAGCAATAGAAAACCCCGGCAGTATCAGTTTAATCATAGCTCCGGCTAGTTTAGCCCCTTACAACAGGGGTGATGTTGTAACAGTCCCATTAACCGTATCCGGAGATTACAGCGGTATCAAATGGAGCATTTCTTCTGGTATCTTACCAGAAGGAGTAGTATTAAAACCAGCAGGCGAGTTAAGCGGCAGACCAATGACTGCCGGATTATTCACTTTTGTCGTATCAGCAACCAATGGAGAGCTCATCGGCAGCAGGCAATATGCGATGCAGGTGAAAGCCGCAGGTACAGTTTTATATGTAAATGCAGCAGCAGCAGGCCGTAATGATGGTACCAGCTGGGAAAACGGTTTTACAGATTTAAAATATGCATTAACCAAATCACTTTCCATAGATGAGATCTGGGTAGCCAGAGGGAATTATAGCCCCGGCGCTTTGGCTACCAGTACCTTTACGCTCAAAGACGGCGTAAAAGTATATGGCGGTTTTGCCGGAACAGAAACCACCTTAGCACAAAGAGATTTAAAGTTAACCGTTAACGCTTCTGTTTTAGATGGGAGCCAGGGCGTTGCCAGCAGGCACGTTATGTTTAACAATGTCAGCCTGACAGAAGCAACCCTGCTCGATGGATTTACCATTAGCGGCGGCAAGACCTTAGAGGGGAATGATGGTGATAATTACAGAGGTGGCGGGATCTATAACCTAGCCTCGGTAAAAGCTAGATTCCGTAACCTTTACATACATAATAATACAGCAGACAAAGGCGCAGGAATTTACAACACGGGCAACACTGCTACATTTGACCACATTACATTCGAAAACAACGTCGCCAACTATGGTGGGGGGATGTATTATATTTCTTCCACCTCCACCTTAACCGATCTTTTATTTAAAGGAAATACCGGCAAAATTTATGGTGGCGGATTGATAAATAGCAGCAGTACACTTACCTTAGATAGGGTATCCTTTATTGCAAATACTGCCGCACAGCAAGGTGGCGGAATGTACCATGCTGCCGGTACGATCAATCTGTTTAATGTGCTATTTAGCCGAAATTCAGTTTACACCGCAGGAAGCTATTACGGTGGTGGATTATTTGTATCCGGAATAGCCAATTTAACCAATGTAACCTTTGCGGGTAACACACTTGCCTTTATCCATGCAACCGCTATTGGCGGTGCCGGTTTATACCGCTCCTCTGGCACAGTTAAGATAAACAACAGCATTTTCTGGGGAAATACACGAGGAGCTGCAAAACCAGATCAGTTAAATGCTACCGGAGTTACCGCAACGCATACCCTGATAGAAGGAGGATTTGCCACCGGTACTCAGATCCTGATAGGAAACCCGCTTTTTAATCAAGCAGAAGCCGATGATTTACAGCTAAAAGGTGGTTCACCAGCAATTGACGCAGCAGATAATTCTTTAAATACATCGATAACAGACCTTGCAGGAAACCCCAGGATCTTCGATGAAACGATAGATATGGGAGCTTATGAAAACCAGGGTGGATCTGGCTTAAAGATCAGCCCTGGAATATTACCTGGCATAGTCCGGGGAACAGATCCTGATTTGCAATTTAGTGCTACCGGAGGTTCAGGTACTTATAGCTGGACAGTACAATCTGGCAGTCTGCCAGTCGGGCTTATGCTCAGTGTGGATGGCGTAATAAAAGGCATGCCCACCTTAGCTGGAAAATACACCTTTGTAATCGCAGCTACCGATCAAACGCTGGTAGGAAGTAAACAATATACAGTTACCGTAACCGCAGGTTCAGTTCATTTATATGTAAGCCAGTTAGCCAGCGGATACAACAACGGAAGCAGCTGGACAGATGCATTTACTAATTTGCAAACTGCCATTTCACAAGTAACCAGCGGTGATGAAATTTGGGTGGCCAAAGGAAATTATAGTCCGGGTACATTGGTCAGCTCTACCTTCACCTTAAAAGAAGGCGTTAAAATCTATGGCGGTTTTGCAGGAACAGAGAATAACCTTGCAGATCGGGATACTTTAAAAACACGCAGTGATAATGAGACCATTTTAGATGGAGCAAATAAAAATTATCACGTTGTTTATAACAATTCAGCAACCTTAACCAAGGCTACAATTTTAGATGGCTTTAGTATTCAAAAAGGAAAAGGCCTTACCACCAATTCCAGTAATTTAAATGCGAATTTTTTTGGCGCTGGAATTTACAATGTAGAAGGAGCAGCAGTGTTCAGTCACCTTTGGATTAAAAATAATATTTCTACCTATGGCGCAGGATTATACCATAGTGGCGATGCAGTCTACACGGATATTTTATTTAGCGATAACCAGGCCAAAGGATACTATCCAAGAGGGGCGGGAGTCTATAACGCCAAAGGCTTCAAATTAACCCAAGGTGCTTTTGAAAACAACAGTGTAAACGATATTTATGGTACAGGATATGGTGCCGCCCTGTTTAACGCCGCTGCATTAGAGCTAAACAAAGTAAGTTTCCTAAACAACACCGTAACCTCCGGGCAAGGCGGGGCTATTTACTCCAACACCAGCTTAGCCTTTAAAATTAGCGAAGTCACATTTACAGGAAACAAAGCATCAAGCGGTGGCGCTATGTATCTGTTAAATGGAAATCCTGTTTTAACAGATTTGGTGTTTAAAGAAAACACTTCCAGCACCACAGGAGGGGCTATTTATGCTAACGCTGTATTGTCTTTAAACAGAACTTCATTTATCAGCAACACCGCGGTACAGCAAGGTGGGGCGATCTGGTCTAGCGGAACATTGCTGGTAGATAATAGCATATTTAGCCGGAACCGGATCATCAATACCGCCGCAACCGCTTATTATGGCGGCGCGATCTACTTCAACACCGGTACCGCATCCATTAATAACACCAGTTTTAGCCAAAATAACATCAGCTATAAAAACGTCAGTAAAACCTTAAGTTATGGCGGGGCATTATACAAAAACGCAGGTACAGTTTCAGTTTACAACAGTATATTCTGGGGCAATACCCGCGGAGAAAATGAACCTGATCAGCTCAACGCGGGCATCATCGCCGGCAGCAATATTATACAGGGAGACTATGCCGCAGGAACAGAAATCAAAATAGGCGACCCCATGTTTGCTGAAGCAGCAACGGATAACCTGCGCTTAAAAGCAGGATCATTAGCTATCGATGCCGGCGAAAATGGCAGACAGCAATATGATCGTGATCTGGATGGCAACACAAGGGTAAACAATTCAATCATCGATCTAGGGGCATACGAAAACGATGGTGCCGGACAATTGCTGATCAACCCAGTTAATATCCCGCCAATTGGCAGGGGCGTATTGCTAGATTTACAATTAAATGGAGCTGGAACTACCGGGCCCGTTACCTGGTCTTTAAAAGAAGGAAAACTCCCCGCTGGTTTAGTCCTTACCGCAGATGGACAATTACGCGGTACCCCTACATTAAGTGGTAAATACACCTTTGTCATTGGCGCTACTGATGGTACATTAATTGGTAACCGTCAATATGTAATTACCGTAAACACCGGTGCCACACGCTTATTTGTCTCTCAAAATGCAACCGGCGATCACAACGGAAGCAGCTGGGAAAATGCGTTAACAGATTTACAACCTGCCTTGCTGCAAGCAGAAAGCGGTGATGAAATCTGGGTGGCCAAAGGTGTATATATAGCCGGAGTAACGCCACTTTCTTCTTTTGTCTTAAAAGAAGGCGTCAAAATCTACGGCGGTTTTGCAGGAACAGAAATCATACTTGCAGAAAGAGATACTGTTGCCATCCGCGGGCAAAATGAATCTATTCTCCAGGGGAACGAGATTACCCCAAATTACCATATAGTATCCAATATAAAAGTGTTAACCGCAGCAACATTACTAGATGGTTTTAGTATCCAGGGCGGACAAGCCCTAACCAATGCAACCACTACCAATGCAAATTACTATGGCGGTGGTATCTACAACATAGCCGGTGCTGCCCTATTTAACCATTTATGGATCAAAAACAACGTAGCTAAATACGGTGCAGGAATTTACCATAACGGTGATGCCTTGTACACCAATATCAGGCTAACTGGCAACCAGGCAAAAGGAACCACTTCAAGAGGAGCAGGCGTTTATAACCTAAAAGGCTTTAAGCTTGACGGTGGTGTTTTTGAAAACAACCAGCTCCCCGAACAAGTCTCTGTTACTTACGGTGCCGCCATTTTTAACGCAGGCAATGCCGAACTCAGCCAGGTCAAGTTCCTGAAAAACACTTTACTAAACGGACAAGGCGGTGCAATTTATACAACCGCAGCTGCGGTGCTGTCCATTACCAATGCAGAATTTACAGCCAATAAAGCAACCACAGGCGGAGCAATATTTACGGTAAACGGCGCATTAAATCTAAACGCAGTTGTATTTAACCAAAACAGCGCCGCAGGTGCCGGTGGTGCTCTTTACACTTCAGGCACTACCACCTTAAACCGGGTGACATTTAACCACAATACTGCTTTACTGCATGGCGGGGCCATTTGGTCTAACGCTACCTTAAAAATTGACAATAGTGCATTTAGCCAGAACCAGGTAACTAAAACTGGTAATTATGGAGGGGCAGTTTACATCAATACCGGAAGTGCATTGTTAAACAATACCACCTTTAGCAACAATACAATTACCTATGAAAACAGCAGTACCACCTTAAGTTATGGTGCTGGGCTATATCGCAATGCAGGAACCATCAATATTTACAATAGTATTTTTTGGGGTAATAAACGAGGAAAAGCTGTTCCCGACCAAGTAAATGCAGGGCTGATCATCAATAGTTCACTGGTAGAAAACAACTATGCAACAGGTACAGATATCAAAATTGGGAATCCATTGTTTGAAGATGCAGCAGCAGATAACCTTCGTTTAAAAAGCGGTTCTCTGGCTATCGATGCGGGGCAAAATAGCTGGCAGGCTTATGCAACAGACCTGGATGGTAAACAGCGGATAGTTAAATTGATCATAGACCTGGGTGCATATGAAAATGAAGGTGGTCCAAGTTTAACGATCTCTCCAGATTTAATTCCGGCAATCATCAGGGGTACTTATACTGATTTGCAATTAACCAGCACTGGTGGAACCCAACCCATTACCTGGTCCTTACAAGGAGGAAAGCTTCCGGTAGGATTAGCCATTACAGCAGATGGTAAACTGCGCGGTACCCCTACAATAATTGGAACTTATACTTTTGTAATAGGCGCTTCGGATGGTACCTTAGTTGGCAGCCGTCAATACACCGTAGCTATACAAACAGGAACAGTCAAACTTTTTGTGAACGAATCTGCCAGGGGCGATAACAATGGCAGCAATTGGGAAAATGCTTTCACAGACCTGCAGCTTGCTATAGGACAGTCTGCCGCCGGCGATGAAATTTGGGTAGCCAGAGGATTATATTCTCCCGGTCTGTTAGCCACCTCAACATTTACTTTAAAAGAAGGGGTAAAGATCTACGGTGGTTTTGCCGGTACAGAAGTACTGCTTTCAGAAAGAAATACAGAATTGATCCGCAATACCAATGAAACCATATTAGACGGAGGAAAAGGAGCGCCAAGTTACCATGTCGTTTATAATGCTGCAGCCTTAACCACCGCAACAGTAGTAGATGGATTTAGTATCCAGGGTAGCAGTGCCAGCAGCAACGCCTATTATGTAAATGCAAATTACTTTGGAGGCGGAATATACAACAATGCCGGAGCTGCCATATTTAACCATTTATGGATCAAGAACAACGTATCCACTTACGGAGCCGGGATTTATCACAACGGAAATGCCACCTACACCGATATCATATTTACGAACAACCGCTCTACAGGTGTTTATGCCCGTGGTTCTGCGGTATACAACGTAACCGGGTTTAAGCTGACCAACGGAGTTTTTGAGCATAACAAGATTATCGAAACTGCCATTGGATATGGCGGGGCCATTTTTAATACCGGGGTGTTAACTTTAAAAGATATCAAATTTGAAAACAATACCATTAACAATGGGCAAGGCGGATCAATCTATAGCACTGGTGCTGGTAAACAGACCTTAGAAAATGTGACCTTCACTGGCGGAAAAGCAACAAGAGGCGGTGCTGTCTATTTCGTTTCCGGAAATACTTCAACCCTGACAAAAGTTGATTTCAGAAACAATACGGCCACTGAAATGGGAGGGGCCATGTACCTCGCAGGATCTGTCATCCTTAACCAGGCTTCCTTTATAAACAATACTGCGGTAATGGATGGTGCTGCAATCTGGACATCGGCCACCAGCCTAAAAGCAGACAACAGTATATTTAGTCGGAATACCATCACATCTGACAAAACTTATTATGGTGCTGCGGTTTATATTTATTCTGGTACAGCCACACTCACTAACAATACATTTAGCAATAACACCATCGGTTATCAAAAAACAGGCCCCTTAAGCTATGGTGGCGCAATATACCGCCGTGCCGGAGTGGTCACCATTAACAACAGTATTTTATGGGGCAATAAACGTGGCGGGGCAACTGCCGATCAGCTAAATTTGCTGGTTAAAGTAAACAACTCCATCGTACAGGGTGGTTATGCAGCAGGTACAAACATTATTGATACAGACCCTGTCTTTGAAGATGCCGCAATTGACAGCTTGAATTTAACAGGCTGTTCACCCGCAGTAAATACAGGAGATAATGAACTGGCCATTGGCCAGGCTGTTGATTATAAAGGAAAAGCAAGAATCTCCGCAACGCTGGTAGATATGGGCGCATTGGAATATCAAGGCGCAGTAATCTCGGTACTGCCGGCTGTGCTTCCAGAAGGCAAACGCGGTGAGGCCTATGTGCAGCAGCTGCAAGGTGCAGGTGGAAACGGCACTTATACTTATCAGGTCATTTCAGGAAAATTACCTGATGGATTATCGCTCACTGCTGGCGGTTTAATTACCGGAAGCCCGATTGTGAGCGGCAAATACACCTTTACCATTAGCATGGCTGATGGTAATCTCTGTGGTACCCGGATTTACAACATCGGGGTAACTGCCGGAACAGGAGTGGTTAGGATTTTAGTTAACCAAGCCGCGATTGGCGGACAGGATAATGGAAGCACCTGGGCCAATGCCTACCTTGATCTGCAAATTGCCTTGAAAGTTTCTCTACCCGGTGACCAGATCTGGGTGGCCAAAGGAACATACAGTCCCGGTCTGCTGGTAACCTCCAGGTACAACTTAAAAGAAGGGCTGAAAATCTACGGAGGCTTTGCCGCAACAGAAACAACATTAGCAGAAAGAGATACTTTAAAAACACGCAGCGATAATGAAACAATCTTAGACGGAACTAATGTCAACAGACACGTAGTATATAACGCTGCGGCGCTAACCAATAAGACGGTGCTGGATGGCTTTAGTATCACCAGGGGCAGAACAGCTGCTGGCGCCAGTACCTCTGAACCTTATATGGGAGCTGGTATTTATAACCTTACCGGTGCCCCAATATTCAATAACTTATGGATCAAAAATAACAACGCGAGCACCCTGGGAGGCGGGATGTACAATGGCGGTGCAGTGGTCATGAGCAAGATCACTTTTGAAAATAACAGCGTTAACGCCCTTCATAACAGCAGCTACCGGTACGGAGGAGGGTTATATAATATCGGTGCAGCAAAAATGAGCCATATCGAGTTCATTAAAAACTCGGCAGATCAGGGAGGCGGGCTCTATCAGGGGTCGAGGGAATCCACTTTAACGGATATCTTATTTAAAGAGAATAGTGCTGGCTTTGGTGGCGGTATGTATGCATATACGGGCAAGATTACCATTAATAAAGCGTTTTTTATTGCAAACACATCGCTGCGGCATGGAGCTGGACTTTATCAATACACACCAACGCTAATTTTAACCAATGCAATATTCAGTAGAAACAAAGTTACCCAAACCAACAATTATGGTGCTGGGATATATCAATATGCAGGTTCCGCTACCTTAATAAATGTTACCCTAAGCAATAACAGCATTAGTTTGATCAACGCGACAGCAACCAAGTTTGGCGGTGGTATTTTTCGCAATTCAGGAACTTTAAACTTACAAAACAGTATTGTCTGGGGCAACAGCCGCGGGGGCGGAGTAGCCGATGAGCTGAACCTGAATATCAAAGTATCTAATTCACTGGTTCGCGGCGGGTATGCAGCAGGAAAAATCATAGCCGACAAAGATCCGCTCTTTACACTAGCTAATCCAGATGATCTGACACTTACAGATTGCTCGGCAGCGATCAATATTGGTGACAATACTTTCTCTGCCGCTATCACTAAAGATCTGGCAGGTTTAGACCGGATCATAGCAGGAACGGTAGATCTGGGCGCCTATGAGAACCAGCAAAACAGGATTATCGTCAACCCAGAAATATTAGCTATCGGACTGCGCGGCACCCGGTTTGAACAGCAGCTTTCTGCAACCGGTGGAAGCGGCAATTATACCTATGTGGTAAGCTTTGGTAAATTACCAGACGGCTTGGTGTTAAGTAAGGACGGGCTCATTAGCGGCCGCCCGATTAACACCGGATTTTATACATTTAACATCACGGCCAGCGATGGCACACTATGCGGAAACCGGTTATATACCGCAGAGATTAAACCCGGTACAGGCGGGGTAAGCATTTTTGTAAACCAGGCCGCAACACAGGGTATGGACAATGGTGCCAACTGGGAAAATGGATTTTTAACCTTGCAAAAAGGAATGACTTCTTCTTTAGCAGGTGATAGTATTTTTGTTGCTAAAGGAAGCTATAGTCCGGGGATACTGGCCAGCTCTTACTTCACTTTAAAAAATAAGGTAAAGATCTTTGGCGGTTTTGCAGGAACAGAAAATTCACTGGCAGAAAGAGACAGTACGGCGATCATGACGACCAATGAAACCATTTTAGATGGTGCAAACAAAAGTGCCCATGTAGTTTACAATACCGCGGCACTTACCAATGAAACAGTCCTGGATGGTTTTAGTATTGTTAATGGCGGTAAATTAGGCTTGTCTATTTCTGGTAACAGTTATGGCGGTGGTATTTACAATGCAAATGGAAAAGTGATATTTAGAAACCTGTGGATTAAAAATAACTTTTCTATCACTTATGGCGGCGGGATCTATAATACAGGGGCCGCTGAATTTACCAATGTCATCTTAGAAAAAAACATCACCAACAGCACTGGTGGTGGTATTTTTAATACGGCATTGGTAAAGTTTACTCAGGTGAATTTTTTGGGTAATAAAGCCATAAACGGCGGTGGTATCTATAATTCATCCAGTGCAGTTACTTTTAATCATACCCTATTTGAAGGGAACATCGCTACCGCTTCTGGCGGGGCAATATATAATGCCAGCGGGGCAGTTACGCTAAATGGTGCAACCTTTATCAAAAATACAGCGGTACAAACTGGCGGCGCCATCTTTAAAAACGCAGGTGCGATGACTATCACTAACTCGGTATTTAGCCAGAACAAGTCTACCGGAACCACATCACTAGGTGGAGCGATTTACACCTATACTGGCATTACCAATTTAGTAAACGTATCTTTAAGTAATAATGCAATAAGCAGGATCAGTTCTTCTGCAACAATTTTCTATGGTGGTGCTTTGTACCGGTATACTGGGGCAGTAAGTATCCATAATAGTATTTTATGGGGCAATAAACGTGGCAATGATTTGCCTGATCAGTTAACTACCCTGATTACCGCAGGCAACAGTACCATACAAGGCGGGTATAAAACCGGAACGGCTATTTTAACAACCGATCCACAATTTAAAGATGCTGCCGCAGATGACCTCGAACTGGCTGCTTGCTCCCCTGCAATTAATATGGGCGATAATGCTAAAGCATTTGGAACTAAAGATATTGCCGGTGAAGCCAGGATTAAACATACAACGGTAGATTTAGGTGCTTATGAATACCAGGGCATCTATCTTGAAAATGCAGAACAGCAGCTACCCGCAGCAGACCAGTGGACACCTTATTCATACCAGGTAGAAGTAACAGAAAGCGGTACACACAGCTACTCCCTTACGCAAGGGCTATTGCCAGATGGATTAAAACTAAGCCCTGAAGGTATCATTTCCGGAGAAGCAAGCATTGCCGGAGATTATGAATTTACTTTAGCGGTACAGGGGCCAGATGTTTGCGGCATGCTAAAAGTTAAACTCCGGGTAAATACCAAACCTACTTATATCATAGAGGTCTTAAAACCATATCCAATACCCGTTAAAAAAGATTTGGGTACGCTGTTTGAAGATTTAAAACTGGTAACTGAAGTAGAAGTAGTGATGAGTGATCAGAGCCATGCAAAATTCCCGGTCACCTGGATTAAAGGAAATTACGATGGTACCCTGGAAAATATTTATACCCTGACTGGTACGCTAACCGTGCCCGCAGCAGAAGTAAACAGGAACAACCTCACTGCGCTGGCCAGAGTAGCAGTGATTACCCCTGTTTTTCCATACATTGTTTCTGTTGCCCGTTTAGATTCTATCCAAGTGTTATCAGGCACTTCATTTATTGACTTGCTGCCGTTTTTACCGAAACAAGTAATGGTTACTTATGATGATCTGGTCACTAAGGAACTGCTTAACCTTGACTGGAAACGCGGGATCTATGATACCAAATCCGGAATTTACAGGCTATATGCAGACTTAATTTTAAAAGAAGAACATGCCAACCCTGCAGAATTTGAAGCGTATGTTGATGTGTATTCGCAGCTTAATGTTATTGCAGTAGAAGCACAAACCGATATTACCGTAGCCTTAAACACACCGGCAGCCAGCTTGCCGCTGCCAGCTGCAGTTAGGGTAACTTACCATGACCAGACCACTGGTCTGTTAGCGGTAACCTGGGATAGATCGGCTTATCTTTCTACCAAAGGCGCAGAATATGACCTTAAAGCTGCGCTGATGTTAAAACCGCTGATCGCAAATACCAATGGGCATTACGCAGAGAACAGGGTAATTATCCGCAAGAACATCGTCTCTGTTAAAGCTCTGGGTCGCGTAAGCACACCCTACAATACCGTATTTGAAGAAGTAGAATTGCCGGTAAAAGTAATGGCCATTTTTGATGATGCCACTACAGATACGGTAGGTGTAGAATGGGAACCCGGCAGTTATAATAAATTGCAGCCCGGAGATTATCCTTTAACTGGCACATTGATCTACGATGAAAGTATCGATAACAATCAAAATGTAACTGCTTCGCTTATTTTAACCGTATTGCCGAAACCAAAAAACATCATTTCTATCGCAGTTTTGGATACGGCAAATGTGAGTTATGGAACACTATTAAAAGACATCGCTGTACTTAAAATACCAATTCAGGTAACTTATGATGATGGCACTACCGGTAACCTGGAAATGGAATGGGAGAGTGATGATTACGATCCGCTAAATACAGGGGAATATACCTTTACGGGAGATCCCAAACTGATTACCGGGGTCACCAATAAAGAAATGCTAGGCGTTCAGCTGATCATCAGGGTAAATCCTAAAGCGGTAACTGCCATAGAAAACCCAGCCTTAATAAAAGTTAAATACGGAACATTACAAGAAGAAGCAGGTTTGCCAGAAACCGTAAACGTAACTTATAACGACAAATCAAAAGGTACAGAAGGGGTAGAATGGAGTTCAGAAAGCTACGATCCAAAAACAACAGGTACATATATCTTTAAAGGGAACCTGATCCTGGATGATGAAACTGGAAATCCTGATGCGCTGTATGCTACATTAACGGTGCAGGTAGGTCCTAAACCACTCACTGTAGTGACAGTTGCCGGATTGGAAGTGACCATTCCTTTTGGTACAACTTTTACTGATGCCTTATTGCTTTTCCCAAAACTAGCGGCCATAACCTACGACAATGGCACATCCGGAACCCTAAAAGTAAACTGGGCACCAGGTGGTTTTGTAAGTAATGAATCAGGAGAATTTAACATGGAAGGGACATTAGAACTGGTAGAAGGAATAGTTAATCCAGAAGAAGTAACCGCAGATTTAAAAGTAATTATTGGCAAACATGTGATTCGTGCTGCGGTAAATCCGGCATCCTTTGACCAGGTTTTTGGAACCCCTGCTGCAGATCTGATGCTGCCAGAAACAGTGAATGTATTATTTGCAGATGGCGGAAACGAAGATCTGGGTGTAGATTGGGATACCTCTTCCTTTAATGGAAATCTGGCTGGTAAGTATCTCATTAAAGGTGTATTTATCTTATCTGATGAGGTAGAGAATCCAAACCAGATCAAACCGCAAATAGAGATTACTGTTTTAGGCCGCGCCAAGATTATTGTAGCATTAAAAACGGATACCTTACACGTTCCATATGGTACCACATTAGCCCATCTGCTATTACCTGTATCAGCAATGGCTAAACTGGATGATGGAACAGAAATGGCCATCCCGGTGCTTGCTGGTTCGTTTAAGGCAAAGGATCAGGAATATGATGGGGCAGAGGCTGGCGAATATCTTTATGAAGGTGTACTTACCCTTCCTTCAGAGGTTCAGAATCCAGATAATATCCCGGCAACTGTGCGAATTGTAATTGGTAAAAAAGCGATTGCATCTATACAACCTTTAGTCGCCTTACAAGTAGATTATGATACAGCGTATGAGCTGCTCACTCTACCTGATGCCGTAAACGTGAAATATAATGATGGCTCAGAAGAACTGCTCCCGGTAAGCTGGACAAAAGGAACTTATGATGGAAAGGTTCCGGCAACTTACGTGCTACAGGGGACAATCACCGTACCCGAAGAAATAGATAACCCGAAACCGTTACAGCCAGTGATCACCGTAATCGTGGCAGAACGCGTAAAAATATTAGTTTCTATCACACAGGGATCTACTGCTGTGGCCTTTGGTACTTTAAAAGAAAATCTAAGGATACCTGGTACAGTAACCGGGTTATTTGATGATGGAACAACAGCTGTATTAACTGTTAAAACCTGGGAAAACGAGGACTATGATCCTCAATTAAAAGGATTATATTCGTTTAAAGGAACAATAGAACTACCCGTAAATACTCAAAACCCAGATGAGGTAAGCGCTTTATTTAACATAACAGTAGAAAGCAGGTATATTATCGCGGTAGCAGTTCCTGAAGCAGTTACTGTTCCATTTGGTACAGCCTATGATAACTTAACCTTACCGTCCACTGTAAAAGTCACTTATAACGATCAAACAGTAGATGACCTTCCGGTAAATTGGTTACCGGGTAACTATGATGGAATGGCCGCAGCGGATTACCTGCTAAGCGGGACCATCGTGCCGGATGCAGCAGAAGAAAATAAAGACAACCTAACCGCTGTGGTAAAAGTAACCCTGAAGCCGGTAGCGCTGATGATCGATTCTATCCTATTCGCTACCCCGGTTCATTTCCCATATGGGACAACGATCACTGAGGTGCTAGGCAAACTAGGCAGTAACTTAAAAGTGCTTTATACCAACGGAACCCAGGGAACAGCAGTGGTATCCTGGGAAGCTGTATTATTTGATGGCACTGTCCCTGCCGCTTATGAATTTGTCGGATTGATTGATCCCGAAGAAAACGCAGCCAATCCAAAAGATCTTTCTGCAAAAGTACAGGTGGTGATAGACAACAGGAATATAATTAAGGTAGAAGAATCTGCGGCACTGATAGCGGTTTATGGAAAGCAGTTTAGCGAACTGGCCTTACCCACTACCGTGAAGGTTACTTATGATAATCAGACTTCAGAAGAGTTGCCTGTATTGTGGAATGAGGAAACTTATATAAGCAATATATTCACAACGCAGCTGATGAAAGGAGAGGTTCAGCTTACAGATGATGTGACCAATACCTTAAACCTGGAAGCTGTAATTAAAATAACGCTGCAAAAAGATATCGTATCGGCAGCACTGATTGCCCCAATAATTGTAAACTATGGAACGCTGTTTAAAGACCTTGGTTTACCCGCAAATGTGGAAGTTACTTATAATGACGGATCGAAAGAAATGCTAAACATCGTGTGGGATGAGGCGGCTTATGCAGCTGCATCGGTAGGAGAACTGGTATTAACAGCTGAGCTAACTTTAGCACCAAATACCTTTAATACCACCGCGCAGGAAGCATCGGTTCACGTGACCATTCAAAAAGCAAAACAGACCATCAGCTTTACTTTGATCGCTGATAAAACTTATGGAGATGAGCCATTTAAATTGATCGCGCTGGCATCTTCTGGTTTGCCGGTAAGTTTTGAACTGGTTGAGGGTAGGGTAGATCTTACTGATGACCTGGTTACGGTTAACGGAACTGGCGAGGTGAGCATTAAAGCCCTGCAGCCTGGTAATGCGTTTTTTGAGAAAGCAGAAGCGCTGCAAACCTTTATGATCAATAAAGCTTTGCTGAAAGTTTATGGGGATACGTTAACCCGACTTTTTGCTGAAGAAAACCCAGTATTTACCTACCATATGTCTGGTTTTAAATATGCAGAAACCGAAACTACGCTGCGGGATAACAATAGCTTGCAGGGCATGCCGGTATTCAGTACAACAGCTACAGTTACTACAGAACCCGGTCAATACCCGGTTGTAGTGGCAGCGGGGGATTTACAAGCTGATCATTATGATTTCAGTTTTGAAAATGGATTACTGATCGTAAAAAGTCTAAACCATATCATTACCTGGAACACCATGGGCGGTACAGAAATTTTACCTCTTACCGTAAAAGATCAGGAAAAAGCAGTGGCACCGCTGACGACTAAAGATGGTGTTGTTTTTTACACCTGGTATAGCGATGCTAAAATGGAAACAGTTTATAATTTTGATGCAGCGGTTACGGATGACCTGACACTGTATGCAGATTGGAAAATGGCTTCCATGCCTGCTTCTGGCTTAATGAGCATGAAGGTTATTGCAGATTACATGGCATTGCTTGGCGAGATCACTGTGACAGAACGAAGCGCGCCGTTTAGCTTGAAACTGCTAAATACAAAGAGCCACTTGCCGGGTAAAACTGGCCCGTTTAAACTAAGCGACTGGTACAATTACGGAGCGCAGAAAAAAGCGATTATTACTACGATCTCTGCCACTTCAAATAGTTTAAATTCAATAAACACCGGGCTAAATGTGATTTATGATGGCGGGTCTGTGATTACCGAAGCTGGTGTTTGCTGGAGCACAACTGCAGAGCCAACGCTATCAGCCAGCAAGGTGAATGCAGCGGTGGTTTCAGGTACTGCTGTTGTGAGGCTAACAGAATTAGAGACCGGAACTAAATATTATTTAAAAGCTTTTGCTGTGAATAGTGCAGGCACAGTGTATGGTAACCAAATCATACTGGTCATTAAAGAAGATGGTTTAATAGAAATTATTAGGAAATAAAAGATATGTATAGCAAACAAAAACGAACAGGGTATTATCTGAAATTTGCATCGGTTGCGATGTTGTTTTTCGCTCCCCTATTTACGCATGCCCAGTTTGTGGGGAATCCGCTGATCCCAAAACCGGGAGCAGTTATTATTTACACAAATGATGCAAAGGGAGGGCATCACCAGGTGGCTTCAATAGCCTCTCGTGACGAGATTAGTGTTTTAAGACGGCAGCCAGGTATGTTGTGTACCGTGATGGATAATGGCGCTGGAAAGACTGCAACTTATCAGTTAATTAGTGCGGATACGCCAGAAGAACTGGAAAAAAATACGAACTGGCAGGTTTTTAATGGTGGTGGTTCTTCCGGGCCTTTTAATGGCGACAGGCCAATTACCGGGTTACCCACTACAGGCTTAAACCCGGGGACAAACGATTTGGCAAAATGGATAGAAACTGTGTTTTATCCTTCGTTAGGCCCGTCTGCCTCGCTAAGTGCAAATCCTTCCGGGGTGAGAGAAATGGGGCCAGCGGGAAATACGCCAGTAACGCTCAGCTGGAGTGCAGGCCGGGCGGCAGAAACTGCAGCGATTACAGCTATCGTGGTTCACAATCAAAATGTTTTTACCACCAGTCCTGCTCCGGGTGCAAGTGTAAATGGTACGATCAGTACAACCGCGGTTAACAACCAAAATAACAGTTACACGATGTCTGTGAAAACAGCAGATAATAAGACTCAAACAGCCAGTGCCTCTGTCAGCTTTCAGTGGAAAAGGTATTATGGTTTTATGAGTTTAGGGGATGATGGAAGTGGGATGATGCCTGGCAATGCCCAAATATTATCATTAGCTAATGAATTAAGCGGCTCTGCTGCGATGACTAAATCAGTTACGCCTTCTGGCAGTCAAAAGTTAGTGATCGCTTTTCCTGTTTCCTGGGGCGGAGGTGCCAGGGTAACTGTTGGGGTAAATGATTCTACAGGTGCATTTGATAAAAGAACTATGTCCATTACCAACGCAATTGGTGGTGTCACTAATTACACGGTCTATGTACAAAAAGACAATACAGCAGGAGCTTTAACTTTTTCTGTTAATTAATAAATAATTATAAAAGCATGAAAACAATATATAAGCTTTGTTTTACCATCGGTTTAATCCTAAGTTTGACGTCATTGTCTGCTGTTGCACAAGTGAAAGTTATTGGCGCTGTAGAACCAAATGATCTATCTGATAAATACCCTACGCACAATGAAATTTATGGTAAAGGAGGTTTTAGATCAGTAGCCGATAATACCGAACGTGACAATATTACCCCGGCCCGCCGAAGCATTGGGATGCTGGTGTATTCTATTGCATTAGAAAAACTTTACCAGTTAAAAGGAGGGTTGGACAATACCAGCTGGACGGAAGCACAATTGGGTGGAAGCAGTGGCGGTGGTACCGGTGTTTTAGCCCTTGAAAAAGGGGGTACAGGTGCAGTTACTGCTGATGCTGCAAGGTTAAATCTTGGACTGGGAACGATGGCTATCCAGAATAAGGATGCGGTAGAGATTACCAGCGGTGCCATTGATGGTACACAGATTGGTAATCTAACTCCTTCACCGGGTAAGTTTACTACGCTGAACGTGGTTTCAGAATTAAATGTAACCGGACTGGTTTCTGTTACCGGTGATATTAAAGTAACAGGTGATGTTTCTGCAAATTCGGATATCCGGATTAAGAAGAATATCATTACAATTCCTGCGGTGTCAGAAAGCTTAAGAAGATTGCATGCGGTTTCTTATGACCGTAAAGATGTAGAATTGCATCAAATTGGTTTTATTGCTCAAAATGTACAAGCGTATTTTCCAGCACTTGTTAAAGTTGATCATGATAAACGTGGAACCCTTTCTTTGAACTACCAGGCGATGACGGTTCCTTTGTTAAAAGGCTGGCAGGAACATGATGAGCTGATCGCAGCGCAGCAGAGGGAACTGAAGATAGTAAAAGAGGAATTAGCAGAATTGCAAAAAACAGTTTTAGAATTGAAAGAGCTGATTAAAGCGCGAAAATAATTTCGGGAATTAACTTAATTCGATTTTTATACAAAATCCTGATCTTGCTAAGTTCTATTTAGCAAGATCAGGATTTTGTTTTTACCTGGAATTTTACAATTACGATTTCGGTGCTGCTTTCTTATTTTTGCTTTCCGTATAAATGGCTCCGCCTAAAACCAATACCAATAGAATTGATCCTGCCAGAGAAACTTGTTCTCCTGTATAATAAGAAGCCGGATGGAAATTAAACTCTATCTTATGTTTTCCCGCTGGTACAGCTGCGGCACGTAAAAGATAATCTGCTCTGAAATAAGGTTGCTCTACACCGTCAATTAACATCGTCCAGCCTCTGTCATAATAAATCTCAGAGAATACAGCAATCTGAGCGGTTTTTGAATTGCTTTCATAGATCATATGATCCGGAGCATAATTTAACAGGCTGATACTGGACGTGGTATCCCTGGTTTTCAGGTTAACTGAATTAGAAAGGCTCTTATATTTTTCATCTGCAATTGCTTCCTTTGCAGGTTTAAAATCAGTGATCGCCTGCATTTCCTGATCTGCATTTTTCACATATTTCAGCTCATTTATAAACCAGGCATGGCCACAAGCTTCAGCATTTGTCTGTAAGGCTAACTCTTCAGAATTTGGTTTACTGGTAATAATATACTTGGTGTTAAGCATGTTTAACACATTTACATTCACACTTTTTGAAAGCTGGTTATCGATCAGTTCTTCAAAACGTTTTAAACGCGCAGCAGAATATCCTCCTAAAGATTTATGGAAATAAGGGGTAGTGGCATCACTTTTAATATCTTGTGTAAGATCAAATACACGATAATCCGGATCTTTATCCTGCAAAATTTGTGTATCCACTGCACGCAATTGTGGGGCTTGTGTATCTACCTTACTCACAAAACTTTTTGTATTCAGATAACGCTTATCCACGCTCCAAAGATCTGTCAGGATCAGTAATAAAAATCCGATAGAAAGCAGGGTAAGGTTAACTTTCTTTTGGAAATATGCCCAAACCAAAGCAAAAGCCAGGACAATAAAAATTAAGGAGCGAAAGGCATCAGCTTGTGCAATCGCACTTCGATCTTCAATCAAAGCAGTCGCCATCGCATTAGCAACACTGGCATCCACGGTAAAAGCCTGTGAAAGCTGGGCTATGAAAGCGTCATGATTGCTGCTTTTAAATGATAAAAATAAACCAGGCATCACCGCAATGACTAAAGAAAGCCCGCCTGTGATATAAAAAGCGATCTTTATTTTTTTGAACAACCAAGCTTTATCGTCATTTACTATCATCTCATTAACCGCAAGCAAGGCTAAGAGCGGGAAACATAATCCTGCTACAGCAAGTATCGATTCTACCGCACGGAATTTATTATAAAGCGGTGCATAGTGGAAAAACAGATCAGAAACATATGGCCAGTTCTTACCAAAAGAAAGCAGCATCGTAAGCAAAACGGCAGAAAGTAACCACCATTTTAGCCTGTTTTTAACGATAAATAACCCAGCTATAAATAAAAAGCAAATCACCGCACCAAAATAGAAAGACCCTTCAGTAAAAGGCTTTTCTCCCCAGTAAAGCGGGAAATTACGCTGAGAAATATACTGCGCCTGTTCTGGATCTGCACCAATCTCTACAAGCTTTTTAACTACATTAGATTCTTTATCTGCAGAGCCCCTGGTGCTGCCACCATAAGCATTGGGAACTAAAAAAGTAATACATTCACCAACACCCTGGCTCCACTCATAAGCATAGTCCATAGGTAATCCCGAACTTGGTTTATCGGCCTGCTGCGTTAAATTAGATTTGCCGCGGATAGTCTCTTTACCATAATCATATGTACTCCATAAACTGGATGCATTAACAGCAATAGCTAACAATGAACCCGCTGCCAGATAGGCCAGCGATTTTAAGAATGGCTGTGTTGTTTTTGCTTTAATGGCGTGATACAATTCGATTCCGACCAGGATTAAAATGATCAGCAGCAAATAATACGTCATTTGAATATGATTAGCTTTGATCTCTAAAGCCAAAAAAAGAGCTGTTAAAGCTGCTCCGGTAATATATTTCCCTCTAAAAGCAAGAATGATCCCTGCCAGTACCGGGGCGAAAAACGCAATTGCAATGGCTTGATTGGCATGTCCTGCGGCGAGTAATATGATGTTATAAGAGGAAAAAGTAAAGGCAATTGCACCAGCTGCAGAGAGCCATGGGTTAAGTTTAAGTACGCAAAAAAGCAAGTAGGAGCCTGTTAATAACAGAAACAGCGTGCCCACTGGATTTGGAAAAACATACGTAACCCCTTTGATGATCCAGGTAGTGATGTTGGCTTTGTAAGGTGCCCAAATCTGGAAAGCAGGCATGCCCCCATGAATCTGGTTGGTCCATAAAATGGTGGTTCCTTTGTCTTTATAAGCATTGATTTCAGTTTGAGTAGATTGCGCCCTGGTCACATCATTTTGACCAATAGTTTTCCCCATAAAAGCAGGGGTCAAATAAAAAAAGCAGAGTACTAAAAATAAAAAGGTAATAATAAAGTGAATGCTGTTACGCTGGAACCAGTTATTCATGATAAAGGATTTATCTATTTGTAATTTTTTTAAATATAGAAAAATATATAAGCCTCAAACCATTGGGCAGGAATCAAATTTTGATTTCAGCTCAATTGCTGATTTTTATTTGAATTGGTTTTGTAATTTTCATCACCAGGATCATTAACCCTTGCCAGTTTGAAATGTTTCAAAGATCTGTTGTATCCTATTCCAGCTTTCCTTTAATGGCTTATTGGTCTTATCCAGTGCATATAATCTCATCACCCGCTCTTTAATGATTTTTAATTGTTCCTGTACATATCCTTCAACATCTTTATCCGTTGAATAATTGTCGAAATCATATACTTCATTAATAAAAATATCAGGAGGGATATTCAAAAATTTAGATAACGATTTAGCCATTTCCAGGGTGATTTTTCTTCTGCCTTTTAAAACAGAAGAAACATGACTTTCTGATCCAATGATTGGTATCAAGTCTTTATTTTTTAACCCCAGTTCCATAAGTTTAAATTTTATTACTTCAATTGGGTCAGGAACAGGCATTGGATAATATCTGTCTTCATAATCTTTAATCAAAAGTCCAAGCAATTCTAATTCATCATAGTCAGTTTGGCCGGGTAAAGCATCAAATATTTGTTCAATTCTATCCAGTGCTCTATTATATTCTTGTTCAGATTTTATTACTTTCCAGTTCATTGCAAAATTATTTATGATTGTCAAATTTTATTATTTCTACATCAATCTCTTCATATTCTGAATGTGTCCCAAACCAAATCACAAAACATTGCGCAGCGAAATAGTTTATTTTGACAACCAAACGGTATTTATTCCCCATTATATTAAATACTACCCTGCTGTTTCCAACAATGCTGGCATTTCCATAAACGGCTTTTAACTCTTGTGGTGTTTGAAAAGAGTATTTGCCAAATTCACGATACCACAAATCCAATGCAATAGCTGACTGGGGGAATTTTTTTCTGTAATAAAGAATGGAAGATCTTTTTATAATGTTAATCCTTACGTTAGCAAATTTAGTAAATACTTTTCAAAATGAAAAGTATTATATGAGTATTGTATATTTATTTTTAAAGAAACTACTATCGGTGTAAGTAGTTGTCTGTGTAAAATTAATTTATTTAAACGTTATTATCCGTAAATTAAACGGTTATAATCGGATAAGGTTGTTTTATCCGCCTTTGCAGTTTTATTCAATATCTTAATTTAGGTAACATCTGCTTCCTTCTTATTTGCCACTCAAAATCTTAAATTCTGATTTCTACTCAATTATACCCTGTCAATAAGTTACTTCATTAAAAATTATGTCCTCCTAACAATACCTTCAACTGTATCTGTAAAAGACAATAGGTTATCTCCTAAAAATATCTTCAACTGCTACCTGTAAAAGACAATAGGGTTAACTCCTTAAAATACCTTCAACTGCTACCTGTAAAAGACAATAAGGTTATCTCCTTAAAATATTATGCCCTTCTTAAAATACATGTCCTGACGCTTTTTTGTATGTATTTTAAATCTAAAGAAATTAAAGACACTTCATTTGTTGCTTATTTGTGTATGATTTATATTAATTATATAATTATTTTATAAAATTATCCTATTTTGGAATGATGTTTGGGCAGTGGTCATACATTTGTTTACCTCAAGTGTCTGTACCACAGATATTAATTAGATATGGAAAATAACTTAATTAAAGAGATTAGCATAGGAGATAAATCCATTTTGCATTTTGCTTCCTTTACGCTTCAGCAACAGTTTAACGCGCATCATTTTTTTGAGTTAAGATTTAACCATGATCAAATGGGTGCCCCAGGTTTAATTAGCCTGGACAGCAGCCGTGATTTTGTAGGTCAGACCCTGAGCGCCTCTTTTGGTTATGACTTTAATACCATGCAGCACTTTATTGGTATAGTCACCAAAGTAGAACTGACGCAAAGCAATGGGTATCACGGCGTATTAGTTGTAAGCGGATATAGTCCTACAGTGCTCATTGACCGGGGGCCTGATCTGGGATCCTATCTTGAAAAAGACCTCAACACGATTGTCAAATTAGCTACTAAAGACACACCAGTAAATGATTTAAAGATCAATACCAATGCCGCAAGGTCATCTGCCATCGATTATGTAATCCAATACAGAGAAAGTGATTTCGATTTTTTAAACCGTCTAAGCGGGGAATATCATGAATGGTTTTTCTACGACGGCGTAAATCTGAATTTCGGTAAGCCCGATGACCAGAAAGAAGTAGCCCTTTTTTACGGCAGAGACGTCCAAAGTTTGCAATACGCAATGGAAGTAGCACCAATTAAAAATAAACGCTTTGCTTATAATCCAAAACAGGATGAAATGCTGCAAAGTGAAAGTACAGGCAAAGCCGGTGGACGGCCCGATTTAGTGCATGTTATCAATGCATCCAACACCATGTACAGTAAAACCTTCAACCAGCCATCTTTAATCCGGGTAGAAAACGGCAGCGATATTAAAGCACATGTAGAAAACGAGGAAAAAGCAAATATCAGTGAGTTACTAAAAATAAGTGCCCATGGAGACAATCCACAAGTAGCTATAGGCACCATTGCCGAAGTAAGCATGAGCTTGAAACAAGGATTAGATTTCTCTGCAGAAAGCCTTGGTAAATTTCTGATCACTTCAGTAAGCCATTCCATTGATGAACGCGGGCATTACAATAATTCATTTGAAGGGGTAGTCTCTACTACAGAACGTTTATCATTTAAGAACTACCAGCGGCCTAATCCGGATATGCAACTTGCCGATGTAGTTGACAACAACGATCCAAAAGGACAAGGCAGGGTCAAAGTAAAGTTTAAATGGTCATGCCAGACTAACGACCAAACAGAATGGCTGCGGGTAGTTACACCTGATGCCGGCAGCAGTGGCAAAGTGAGCAAGAATAGAGGATTTGTTTTTATTCCAGAAGTGGGCGACCAGGTATTGATTGCTTTTGAAGAAGGAAATATTGCACGTCCGCTTATCATGGGAAGTGTATTTCATGGTAAATCTGGCAGTGGCGGCAGCAGCAGCAATAACACCAAAAGCCTGACTTCTAAAAGCGGGCATACCGTACAATTAGACGATGGCGGAGGGATTACAGTAAGAGATAAAGACGAAAATACAATCATGCTGGATGGTGCCGGTAATATTTCAATGCACAGTAAAATCAGCATTATGATTAGCTGTGGCGAAGGGGACAGCCCTGCAAGTGCGATTAATCTGGATAAAGATGGAAATATCAATATCATGGGAAAAAATATTGGTGCACTCGGCTCCGAAAGTATTAATATGGGATCTGGCAGCGGCGATGGAGAAGCCTTTTCCGGATCAGGATTTTCACTCAATCCAAAAGAAGTCCATATTATGGCAAAAACTGAGCTTAGTATGTCTGGTGCAGAAAGTGTAGAAACCAGCTCAAAAGGTAAAATAACGGTGCAAGCAGGAGGAAATACAGTGGTTAAAGGTAAAATAGTAAGTATCAATTAATCAGCACCAATGGAGAATAATGCAATCATGCAGCGGGTTATGATGCTTTCAGAAATGTGGGCAGAAGAAGTGAATAAAAATCCAAGAACAAGTGTTTTTGCCTGGGTAGGAGCTTCCAGTGTAGAATTTAAAACTATAAAAGGCTTTGTGATTTATCAGACTTCGCTGGAGAAAACCCTGCAAGACAAAATCATGTGTTTAAACCAAGCTTTTGAGCCAGAATTAAGATTATACGGGGGCGGCATCGTTTCCGATCTGCAAAAGTACTTTACCGCATGGAACAAGAAAGAAAATCTGATCGCAGACACAGGAAAAATAGAATGGGATCCACTTCCAATTACCGACCAAGGTGAGGAGGCGGTATTGTTTCTTGAAAATATGCGTTTACTGGCCGATTCACTCCAGGTAAATGGAAAAGATGAAAAACTTGTACTCGCATTATTTCCCAGCTCTTTAACCGATATCAAAGCCTTTAGCAACTGGATAGAACTTTTAATTACCGCTGAAATCCCAAATCAGATCAGGATTATGCTGTATGAATCACGTGATTCTATGTATTTCAAAGACATCGCTAAAAACAAACCAGACCAGTTTAAATACCTCTATCCAGATTTAGATATCGCCGCTGCGATGAACGAGATCTTAGAAGAAACCAAAGCCAAAAAGAACAATCAGGAAGAAAAAGATAAGGTTAGTTTTAAGCAGGCGCTGATTAAAATGAATGAGGCGATTGGGTATAATGAAGAAGAAGATGTTTTCCATTACCGGGATATTTGCTTAAAGCTGAGTCAAAAATACGGCTGGCAGGAGCAACAGGCATTAGTCCATTTTTTTCTTTACACCTATTTTGCAGCCAGGCAAAAAGTTACACAGGCACACCAGTCTATCGATACAGCAATCGCGATTACCTCTGCTGCCATAGCCGTAGACACCACACAAAATAACCAAACACAATACCAGTACTACATTGCTAAAGGAAACCTGCATTTTATGAGCAAGGCTTACCAGGAAGCTGCCGGAGTTTACCGCAAATGCCTTTCCTTAGACCGTTCTGGTGCAGATTTGCTGATGCTTGCCGGCATCCACCAAATGTTAGGCAATAGTTTGCGTGAATTTGCAGAGAAAAAAGAAACAAGACAATGTTTTGAAGAAGGCTGGCAATTATTGTACAGTGCAGGGGAACAGGAACTGAAAGACCAGGCCATGGCCATGTTTTACGCCCGCGATATGCTCAGCATTGCAGATCAGGAAATGACCAATCGTTATGCGCCAATCATGAAAAGAATCTGGGGCATCCATTGGGAAAACGAACTCATGGACCAGTATAAACAACTTAGTAAAACCAAATAGAAATGAGTAAAACAGCTATCATGTGGCTCGCCGCCTTTTTTATATTAATCTCTGTAACCTATACAGTGTATGGGTATTTACAAAAATCCAATGCTAAACAAGAGCGTTTTAAAAAATATGTACCTGCCAAAGCGGTGATAGATGACGTTTTTCCTGTCCGGGTATCACGTTATGGTGCAAAAGCAGGGCATGTAAACCTGACCATTCTTGCTGCAGATGGGAAAAAGATATCAAGAGTGAATTGCCATATCGGCGATAATTATAAAGTACATGACACCATCACTGTTTATTATGATCCAAGCCAACCCACAGATAGTGAGGTGGTAACCAAGATCCCATAACCTTTACAAATACCAATTGTAGTATGGCCTTTAAGATAAAAAACGATCCGTTAAAACCGAAACCTTCTGTAGACCCACAGTTAGCGGCAAAGCATTTTGATATTGTACTGGGACTTGATTTTCATATCCTTAGAGTGCCAATATGGTTCTTCCCTTGTCCAATCACCCCATTTGCTGCATTGATATTTGATCCTATGGATTATATCCATTGTACCATACCTGCCATACCGGTTTATTCTGATGAAGGTGGGTTTGAAATTGCGCAAGATGTTCCTTTAGGCTGTACAGTAATGATTAATGACAGCTACCGCGGGGCAGCCCAAAGTGCACTATGGGGTATGCCATCTGTACCACCGCTAATGGGTAAACTGAAAGGCTTAGGGAAATTTGTAAAAGCCCTCAACCTGCTCCATTCTGTTATTCCGCATCCTTTATTCTTCTTGCCAAAATTCTTTCATCCCCATGAAGGGCAACTCTCTCATGGCAGTAAAACAGTACTCACACAGGATAAATACCAAAGCACCTTTTTGTGCAGGTCTTATTCTTGCCAGGATATTGGTAAAATATTGCTAAATAACCCTACCGGAGGCTTTTATCTAAACTTTTTAACCCGGATACTGGTCGTTCTTCCATTAGGTAACCCGGTTTTAATAGGCGGAGAAAAAGTAGAACAGGAACTAACTACAGCCGATCTGATTAATGCATTGATGTTATTAGGACTAAAGCATGCAGTAAAATTCTCTATCAAACAACTTGGCAAGCTGCTAACTAAAATGCTAAAAAAAATGGAAGATAAGTTTCCAGGTACCAGCAGGTTTAGGGCATCTGTACAACCTTATATCTGTAAATATCTTGGAGAACCGGTAGACGCAGCGAGTGGTCATATGGCAAGTTATTTAGCCGGTTTTACTTTGCCGGGGCCAATCCCATTGGTATGGGAAGCTACTTATTACAGCGATAGCAACTATAACGGGCCTTTAGGTAAAAACATTTACCACAGTTATGACATCGCCTTAATGGTAGATGAAACTGATGACCTGGTTGTAATGAACGATACTGCCGGCCGGCCTGTTGTATTTCCTGCTTTAAAACCAGGCAAAAGTTTTTACAATCCGATAGAGAAATATGAATTGCACCGGGATGAAAATGGGGAGTATTATGTGAGCCATAAAGATGGGTTGTTTTATTATTTTAATGCACCGCTGGAAAATAGCCATGGGTATGGTAGTTTGCGTAGTATAGTGAACCGCAATGGTTTCGCAATCCGTTTTACTTATGATTATAAAGGGCTGCTGAGCCAGATTAAGGATAGTGCGGGTAGAGATATTGTGGTAGAAAGTAATGAAGCGGGGCTGATCACGGCTTTGTCTTTGCCCCACCCAGAATCTGCGGTAACTGGTATTCGTTTTGATGCAGTCCGTTATACTTATAATGAGCAGGGGAATCTAAAGGAACTTTTTGATGCCGGAGGCGTAGCTAACCGTTTTGCCTGGAATAACCGGTATATTATTGCCCGCCGTTTTAATGATGGTACGGTTTTCAAGTTTGAATATGATGCAAACGGCAGATGTACAGCTGCTTTAGGAGAGGATGGATTGTATAGTTATACTTTTGTTTACCTGGAAGGACATACCATAGCCACCAATAGTTTAGGTCATAGTAAAAACTATTTTCACCAGCAGGGGGTAGTGACTAAAATTGTAAATAGCTTAGGTGCAACGCAACTCTTTGTTTATGATGATGCCAGTAACCTGATTGCAGAAAGCAATGAAACTGGTGCTGCTACTACGTATCGTTATGACGATCAGGGGAATGTGATTTTGGTCAGTTTGCCTGGCCAGGGGCAAATCTCGATTACTTATAATGCGCTGAATAAACCTTTGACTACAGTTCTTCCCAACGGCGGTACCTGGTCTTATGACTATGATGAGGCTGGGAATCTGTTACAGCGGATAAATCCAAATGGAGGGGTAAGCAATTATAGGTATAATCCTGATGGACTGATCCAGGAGATTACTAATATTACCGGGCAAAACACGCAATTGCGATATGATAGCCAGTATAACCTGCAAAGCGTTATATTTCCAAACCACACTAGCGTTTCCTATTATTATGATGCCCTGGGACGATGTGTTGAAATTAGAAATCCGCTGAGTACCAACCAATACCGCAAGTATAACCTGTTAGGTAACGTAACTGAAATAGCAGAGCAGGGCGTAAACCTGGTTAAGTTATCTTATGATAGTATGGGGAATATCATTGAAGCAAAGGACAGGCATTATGAGGTGAATATCGCGTATAACTTTTTTGGTGATATGACCCGGAAAACTCAGGGGGGCGCAAGTATTGGTTTTGTTTATGATACCCAGGGGCAGTTAAAAGGCGTAATTAATGCGCATAATGAGCGATATAATTTTGAATTGGACGAAGAAGGAAATGTGGTTAAAGAGATTGGATTTGATGGATTAACAAGACGATATGTACGTAATGCGGCTGGCCAGGTGCTGCAAATTGAACGGCCAAGCGGTCATACCGATGTTTATGAGTATAATACTGAAGGACAGGTTGTTACACGGTTGCACCAGGCCGATCAAAGCCTTGAGACTTATGCTTATGATGTGATGGGACAGCTGATTAATGCGGTAAATCAATATGCAGAGATTTCGCTAAAAAGGGATGTGATGGGGCAGGTGATACAGGAAAACTGTAATGATAACTGGGTTAAAAACAAGTTCAATATCAGGGGGCAGCGGGTTAATTTGCAAAGTAACCTGGGGGCTGATGTACGTACAAGTTATGATGAGGTGATGAACCTGTTACAGGAAGTGAATGCGAATGGCTGGCAAACAAGTATGGAACGCAATCAGCAAGGGCAGCTTTTGCAGAAAAACTTTTTAGGTGATGTACAGGAAATTTTTAGTTATGATGTTGCTGGTAAGCTGATTAGGCAGAGTGTGAAGCATAATAAACGGATACAGAATTATCGCCAGTATAGCTGGGATGGGGATCGCTTAACAGGAATTAAAGATACTGCGACTGGTGATAAAGTGTTTAAACATGATGTGCATGGTAATCTTTCTGAAGTGATTTATGGGGATGGAACGGTAGAATTTAGAGTACCTGATGCGGTGGGTAATTTGTTTGAAGATGTGTTACGTAAAGATCGTTCTTATGATAGGGGTGGCCGGTTGCTGGAAAGTAAAAGGGCTAAATATAAGTATGATAAGGAAGGGAATCTGATCGAGAAAAAAGAGCGGAGCGGGGGCGTTTGGCAATATCACTGGAACCAGGCTGGTATGCTTTCAAAAGTGATTCGTCCAGATCAAACTGAGGTTACTTTTGCTTATGATGCTTTAGGCAGAAGGTTATGGAAAAAGTATAAAAAAACGATTACTAAATTTGTATGGGATGGTAATAAACCTTTGCATGAATGGAAAGAGTTTGATACAAAAGATAGTAGCGCTGATGAGATTATTACCTGGGTATTTAATGAGGGGAATTTTGCACCGGCTGCAAAAATAAAAGGTGATAGAAAGTATAGTATCATTTCTGATCATCTGGGTACGCCGATACAGGGGTATAATGAGCAGGGGGGGCTGATCTGGCAGCGGGAGATTGATAGTTACGGAAAGGCTAAGATGCAGCGTGGTGAAACTGGCTTTTGTAATTATTTGTACCAGGGACAAACACTGGATACTGAAACTGGTTTAGCTTATAACAGGTTTAGGTATTATAGTCCGGAAGAAGGGATGTATATTAGCCAGGACCCGATAGGGTTAGCAGGTAATAATCCAACGCTTTATGGATATGTTAAAGATCCGAATAGTTGGCTTGATATCCTTGGATTAGCTGTTTGCAATGATAATATGAAGGTGGCTAAAGATAGTTCTGAGCCGGAGGTTAGGAATAGATTAAGGGAAATCTATTCAGTTGATGAGTTTGAAATTTTAACAGAACCAAGAATATATATCAATGATGGTTCAGGACATTATTCAAAACCAGATTTTATGGTGATTAATAGAGAATCTGGAACCATAGTGGATTTAGTTGATGCAAAAAATGGAAGTGCTGATTTAACTGATTTTCAGAAAGATTTAAACGACCATGGTGGAACATTTAATGGATCAAGTAGGAGCCAGACATTAAATAGGAAAATAGATCCAGTGACAATTGATCCTGGAAGTTTGAGGGTTGAACGTACTACCTTTTAGAATTTTGAATAAGATGAAACAAGCAGATAATATTAAAGATTTTAGAAAAATTTTCTTCTCTGATTTAAGTTCGACTTTGGCCAAGGAAGGGTTTCTTTATAAGTCTTCTAAAGATCTCTTTGAACGTAAAGTTGGTGAACATATATTTCATATATACATTTACATGTATAAAAGATCAGCTTTTATTGAGGTGGATACTCAGATTTACTATGGTAACCAGTTGATAGAAAAAGAATTAAAAGAAACTAATGTTAAGATTCTAAACGATTTGATCTGTGGAGGTAATGTTAAGTTTATATGTGAATATTATTTTAAAAAAGATTTCCCAACAATAGATGAAAATTTATTTTATGATTTTAATTGTTCCATTGAAGATGTGTTTTTAACCTGGATGCAATACTATGAAGATTATATGAAACCATATTTAGAAGATTGTACAGATCCGAAAATTTTAAACAAAATTGTTAATGAAGAAAGATTTGATACGACTGGAATGAATTTAACCTATGAAAACAGGGTGCTTAAATTTTACTTCGTCGGAAAGAGATCAGGTTTAAGTAACACAGCATTAAAAGAACTAGCTGGTAATTATGAAGCTAGAATGATTAAATCAAATGCTTCTTATCTGGGTAAATTTAGGGGATTAATGAATCAAGTCTTGTAGATGATTTCGTCTAATTTTTTTTTGGAGATTAAAGGGGTAAACATTTTTAAATATTTTATTAGCGATTAAAACAACAGTGAAAATATAATAATATGAAATATTACGCAATGTTTTCCGATCATTCTGGTCTTGATGGAGTTCCTGTTTTTTTTGAAGCAAGAATGTTTGAAGAGCCTATTCAAGGTAATGCATTTGATAAAAAAAATTCCACTTTTTATCCATGGATGAAAAGTGGCTTTCCTGAAGATAAATTAAAAGGGAAGTTTTATTTATATACCAAAAATTTAGATTTAAATTTTGACTATTATCAGTTGTATAATAATTTCATTATTTCAGACTCGTTCTTGAAAATCATAGATGAATACCATATTCCTTATAGCAAGCATGAGATCGAAATATTTGATGCACAGGATAATACAATATTGCCGGTAGTTAAAAAATATTTTTTCGTCAAGTTTGAGTATAGTGAAAATGTAGTTGATTTTGATCGTTCAATTTACAAGAGATTGCTGGCCAATGGAGAACCTATTTTTCACAATGGTGTTCACTATATTGAAGAGTATAAGAAAATTGAATTGGTAAAAGAAAATATTAAAGATGAAGTGTTTTTGATAAAAGATGTTAGATTGGGCTTTAATCTATTTTGTACAGAGGAGTTTAAAAATCGGGCACTAGAACAAGGAGTTTATGGTGTCATGTTTGTGCAGCTGGATGATTTTATTGATTTTTCTAAGTACAAAGGCTTTCTTGGTAAAGAGAATTATGAACGGTTAAAAAACCAAGACAATCCTGCTCCTCAAGGCGCTGATCCGTCTTCAGTGAATGCTGCTGTTCAGCAACCAAAAGTCTATACTACTTCTTATAAAGAACTAAGCTCTGAAGAAACTCAGGAAGTCAGTCGTCTTATTGGGATTGCAGAAGAACTTTTAATCCAGGAGATTTCGGGAGAAGACACGGTGCTTAATAAACTTGCTGAGTATATCAATTTAATAAAAGAACAAAATCTTGGAAGTGCAGATCTTGCATACCAGCTGGGATCACTTTTTGGCAAATTAATAGTTGAACAATATGGATGGGAATGGATTCGTATTACTGTTGACGGTGAAAGTTCCACCTGTGTATGTGCACCGGATAAAAGATTTGCCTGCAAAGTTTATAACTATATGTATGCATTAATCACTACTGAAAAGACGAATAACTTAAAGCTGCTTTTTAACATGATGGAAAATCTGGATACCCAAAAAACAGTAAGCGAAGTCACGTTTTTGAATTAATATTGAATTTTAGTAAATATGATTGGGATCTATCCCTATGCAAGGAATATTTTAGATAATACTATCGTCAGATTACCTATATTAGTATCTTCAATAATCACCTGGATTTTATTACACATCAGTATTATTTCTAATCCAGTCAGAAAAAATGGTAAGATCCCTCTAATCTTCTTTCAATAATTTCCCTATGTGTTTCACCTCGCAGGAAAGCATGTCTGTATACAGGTATTTAAAAGACAATCATTAAACTTCTTTATAACTCCTTTCAAGCTTGTTCCGCTATACCATCGCCATACCTTCTCCATAGTCCCGCTATACCCTTGCCATACCCCCTGGGGTATAGAAAGGGTATGGCAAGGGTATGGCGATAGTATAGCGGAGGTATGGCAGTATAAGGTTCTTCCGGGTTTAAAACCAGTAGCATTTATTTTGTATACAAGTTTGAATACTAACCGATATATCTGAAGGTCTGAATAGGTTATAAATGATTGATTTATAAGGGGTTATGGAGGGGTGTTATGGAGTTACTTTCCAAGATACGCTTTAATAATAAGAATAACAACTGCTATTACTGCCCAAATAATCCCCCAATATTGCATTGATATAAACCACATATCATGCCTGGATTTTCGGTTTAACCATATCCCCAAAAAATAAACCACTGGGCCTGAAGCTAATAAGCTATAAAGAAAAACTTCTAAACTTAAATTTCCATCTACACCGTAAAGTGATATTCCTGCAAGTAAAAAGCATACCGGTATCAGCAGGGCTAAAATTCCCCATCCTCTGTATATCATAATCAATTTTAAGCTTTAGTAATTTGTTGCTGATAAGATTGGATATTCGCAAATAACTCTGCTGCATCAATATCAAGTTCTGATGCGGATAGATAAATAAGCAGGTTCCCATCTGCATCATTAGCGCCATTGGTAGCTATTGAACTTAGCTTTTTGCGGATAATAGCCATATAAGGCTCCGGGTTTTTAACTACAAGCGTAATTAGCGTATCTCCGCCCATTTTATTAATATCCATATCAATGATATCTTTCCATTGGATTAAGCCTGCAGCTTTACTTACCGGGGTGGTTTTTGACGTAATTCCTTCAGGTTGTAATATTAACAAGGCAGAAGTGTCTTTCAAGTCTAATAACATTTTTATTACTAAAAATCCTATAATTAAAATAAACACCGAAGACAATGCAATACCTTTAATAAATAGCTCCTCTGTAAATAGGCCAGAACTATAAAGCAGGATTGCAATCATAATGACTAAAATCCCTGTATAAATTAGAATAAGATTGAAAGATTTTTTTTTGTTTCTGTAAAATTCCATGATTTGTTTTTGAGGAGATATATGATGATAAATTAGTTCCAGTCTACTTTTAGTCCATTTTTATCGGCAAATGCTTTACCGTTTTCCAGCAGCTGGCCATATCTTTTCTCAAATTCTGCATTATATTTTTGAGCAATGGATTTTATAATTTCATCTTTTTGTGCTTGCGGTGCTTTAGTGTCGCACAACTTAGCATAAGCGGTATATTCATTTTTATATACGGGTAAAACATATTCATAGAGCGCTATAGACTGTGCTTTAATCTCTTTACGACTGTCATTACTTTCGCTTAATGCTTTAATATCTGCCAGTGATTTTTCCATGAACTGAATATCTCTCGTGACTAATTGTACTGCTTCATCTCCTTTATTCTTACTAGAAGGAATATCTGCAAATTCTATAGTGGTATCATTGATATGTTTAGCTAAGATTGGAGTTCCAAAATCTGTGATCATATTGGTATTCAAAACAGCAACACCAAAAAATTTGTCGGCATCTTCACTGCAAGACTGAAAAGTGAGTGAAAGCGTAATTATAGCAGCAGCGGATAAGATAGAAAGAAATGGTTTCATTTTATTTATTATGAATTAATATATGGATAATATAATTTCATACTTCAAAAATTAAGCCGTTTATCTACGCTAATTTATTGGTTTTCTATATGCAGTTCATTCTCTGTGATTTCTGAAGGCATTTAAAATAGAAATAATTTCTGTCAGATAGGGATATTGACCTGTTTACAAGAAATTGTTATTTCTGAAAGTACAAATTAGGAGAGGTAAATAAGGTTTTTATAACTCCTATAAAACCAATCAAAAATTATGCACGTTTATTAGTTTATCATTTAATTAAAAATCTATTTATTGTATTGAAATTATCATTTCAGCAAATAATGCATTTTGAACATGATTGTTCTCCATCTGTATAAATTTCAGTAATTCTGACAGGAACCTTTCTCTTTCCTTTAAAAATATCCAGTGCCCACCTTCTTCAAATTTCACCAGCGTAGTGTTTTTGATACCTATATATGCTTCTTCTACAATATTAATAGGAATAACCTGGTCATTTACACCATGAAATATTGCTGTTGGAATATCAATTTTATGCAAATCTGTACTTAAATCCAGATCCCTTATTGAAATCATAGATTGCACAATTGCATCAACAGCGGCCTCATTCATTATTTTATTTAACCAATTACCTACAGACTGAGGAAGAAAATCTGTATCAAGCAGGAATGTAGGGCCACAAACATTTAATGTAGTCAAGCGGCTCTTTTTAACACCAGTAATGATCCCGTCATATTGGTTTTTCAGGAAACTATAATCCTGATCATTCAATTGCGCACTTAATGGAACATTAGCACTTAGTAAAACTAATTTATCTACCCTATAAGAAGAATAGGCAGCAATGTATTTTGCCGCCACTATTGCTCCCAATGAATGACCTATAAGAATTGCGTTCTCTATAGAAAGAGCAATAAAAATAGCTTCTATATCGCTGGAAAATGTTGAAATGTCATATCGTTCATCCGAACGATCCGATCTTCCAAAACCCCGCAAAGTAATTCCAATTGCGCGATATCCATTATCAATGAGGTCTTGATATTGATACTTAAATATCTCGTTACTTAGGGGCCAGCCATGTATCATAACTACTGGTTTTCCGGTTCCATAATCGGTTACCTGAAGTTTAACCGCTGGCGCTACTTCTATATATCTTATAGTATTCATGATCAATTTTGCTGTTGTAAATTATATTCTTTACAGAATCAAAGAAATAACAATATTAGGATGCAAACAATACCTAATATAAGGCATACAATGCCAGACTATAAATTGCTTCAAAGTCTTTGTCAGCATTATAATAAATATTTCATTTTTCTATAGATAACTTATAATTTTATGCGTTTTCTATGGCTATGGACACATGTGTAGAAAATGATTATGGAACAGCTGTTACTAAAGCATTAATTTTTCCCGCTATTAATGAACTTCAGTAATTCTGATAGGAATTTTTCCCTTTCTTTTAAAAATATCCAATGTCCGCCTTTTTCAAATTTCACCAAAGTTGCATCTTTAATACCCAAATGTGCTTCTTCTGCAATTTCCATAGGAATAACCTGGTCATTTACCGCATGAAATATAGCCGTTGGAACATCGATTCTATGTAAATCTGGTCTCAGGTCTATATCCCTTAATGAAATCATTGTTTTAATGATCGCATCAGCAGCAGCTTCATTCATTATATTATTTATCCATTTACCTTCAGACTCCGGTAGAAAATCTACGTCTACTAAAAAAGTAGGGCCATATATATTTAACGTAGCCAGGCGGTTCTTTTTAACCCCATCAATAATTTGATTATACTGATTTTTTGTAAATCCATAAGCATGATCGTGCAATTGTGTATTTAGCGGAACAGTAGCACTTAGCAAAACTAATTTGCTTACCCGGTAAGAAGAATAAGTTGCTATATATTTTGCAGCTGCCACGCCTCCAAAAGAATATCCTAAAAGAATGGCATTTTCCAAAGAAAGTACTTTAAATACGGCATCAATATCCCTGGCTAAAGTAGAAAAATCATAATTTTCTTCTGAACGGTCAGATTTTCCAAAGCCACGCAAAGTGATTCCAATTGCGCGAAATCCATTGTCCTTCAGATCTTCGTATTGATACTTAAATATTTCATTACTTAAAGGCCATCCATGTATCATGACCACCGGTATCCCAGTTCCCTGATCGGTTACATGTAATTTGACCCCTGGTTCCACTTCTATATACTTTATATGCTGCATGATTAATTTAATTGATGAAATTAGGATTCGTTACTATAACAAAGGAATAACAATATTCAGGCACACACAATCCCCAAATTAAGGGAGAAGGATGGACGCAATATATCTCAGCAGGCATACCTGATGTAATTATCTATTCGTTTTTACACAAATCAGGTGAGGTAATAATATTCTAATAAATACAATATACCTGCAAAGTCTTTTTTTTGCCATAATTCTATAACGGTTGTTTTTTCCGGTTTACAAGGACAATCTTTGTCAGCATTATAATAAATATTTCATTTTTCTGTAGATAACTTATAATTATTACCAGAATGATGTAAAAAGAAAAAATAATATGATTAAAAGTTTAGGCAAAATTCTCTTCTCTACCCGCACCATGGGCGCTATGTTACTTCTTTATGCATTTTCTATGGCTATGGCCACGTTTGTAGAAAATGATTATGGAACAGCTGTCGCTAAAGCATTAATTTATGATTGCTGGTGGTTTGAGCTTGTGATGGTGATCCTGGTGTTAAATTTTATAGGAAATATTGCCAGATACAAACTTACACAGCGTAGTAAATGGCCATTACTTGTTTTTCACCTTGCTTTTATTATCATTTTTATTGGTGGATATATCACCAGGTATGTAAGTTTTGAAGGATCGATGCACATTAGAGAAGGGGAGTCTAGTCATGAAATTGTTTCTGATAAAACTTTCTTTAAGGTACAGCTTGGAAAAGATGAACAGGCATTAGCTTACGCAGATATGCCTGCTATTTTAATTTCAAACCGCATTCCTTTTTATTTGAAACCTTTTAAAAAGACTTTTTCTTCTGAATATGATTATCATGGAGAGCGGGTTAAAATGAAGGTTGTTGATTTTTATGCGCGTGCACAGGATTCGCTGGTAGTAGATCCTGCGGGTAAACCGACATTACATTTTGTGGTACTGGAAGAAGGTAAAAGGGTCAATAAATACATTGCTTCGGGAAATGTTCAGCTGATGCAAAACATGCTGGTGAGCTATAATAAAGAGACTCCAGGTGCAATTAATATTGATGACCATGGAGGTGTTTTGCAAATTTCTTCTCCTTATTTAGGAAATTATATGATTATGGCTACGCAGGAAAGGAAAGATGTAGTTGCTGATAACGTGGTGCAGCCTTTTCACCTGAGAAGTTTGTATACTTATGGCGGACTGGCTTTTGTAGTTCCTGAGGCTGCAGTACCGGGCCGGATTATTTATTATGAGGGTGATAAAAGAACGCATGAACATGCATTAGACTTGGTTAAAGTAGAAGTAACTACCCCTAAGGCAGTAGATACAGTGTCATTTTACGGAGGAAGGGGAATGACTAATTTTCAACATCAAAGTATAGTGGGAGGGATACCAATTTCTTTAGCGTATGGCTCTACGATATATAAAACATCATTTGCGCTTAAGCTGGCACATTTTAAAATGGAAAAATATCCAGGAAGCAGTAGTCCTTCTGCCTATTCTTCGGATATTTTGGTGCAAGAATCTGGCGTAGAAACTCCATATAAAATATTTATGAACCATGTATTGGATCATGATGGTTACCGGTTTTTTCAATCCAGTTTTGATCAGGATGAGAAGGGAACTGTACTATCTGTAAATCATGATGAACTGGGTACCAATGTAACTTATTTTGGCTATACCTTGCTTTTTCTAGGCATGTTTGTGACGCTATTTTGGAAAGGAACGCATTTCTCAAAACTAAATGAACAGTTAAGATCGCTCTCTAAATCTAAAGTACTCTTAGTGCTGCTGTTTATATTGCCATTGGGAAAAGCCTTTAGCCAGGATATTGATATGCATGGTACCAATGGAACAGATCATGCTAAAGGAGAGGCTATAAAAACAGATACCAATCACGTTCATCAGCATACGGAATCTGGTCAGCTGATGGAGGTTAAAAATATAGATCCGTTAGAATTTGCTTCTTCCATCAAAGTAGATGGGGCGCATGCACAGAAATTTGGATCATTGCTGGTGCAGAATATTGACGGCCGGATTGAGCCGGTGAATACAATGGCACTGGAGATTTTAAGGAAATTATATGGAAAAGAACGTTTCTATTCGCTAAATGCGGATCAGTTTTTTCTTTCTGTTTCTACAATGCCTTTTAACTGGGTAAATGTTCCGCTGATTAAGGTTAACCCTAAAGGTGGGCCAGAATTAATGAAAGCGGTGAAAGCGGATGCCCAGGGTTATACGTCTATGGTTAACCTGATCCAGCTAAATGCAGATGGGAATGCCGAGTTTTTATTAAAAGATGATTTTGCTGCTGCGTTTGCTAGAAAAGCAGCAGATCAGAGTACTTATGATAAGGTAATCATAGAATTAAATGATAAGTTACAAGCTATGGGACTGCTAATTAACGGGCAGTATTTACGTGTTTTCCCAGTGATTGGCGATAAAAATAATACCTGGGCAGCTTTACCACTGATAAATCCTGGTCAGCCTAATGCTTTTGATGTGTATGTTAAAGCTGTTAAAGAAGCGCAATTATCAGGAAACTGGACTGCGGCAGATGCCGGACTGATTCAGATCAAAGGTTTACAGCAAAAATATGGCAAGGAAGTAGTCCCTTCTGAAGCAAAGGTTTATTGGGAAATTAGTTATAATTCATGGAATATCTTTTTGAATTTAATGATTTCTTATGCGCTTTTAGGGGTGTTGATACTTTCCCTGGCTTTTATGAAGTTGTTTAAAAATGATAAATGGCTGGACCGTGCAGTAACTGTGGTATTGATCCTGATTGGTTTAGCCGCTGCGTTACAAGCCGTAGGATTAGGGGTGCGCTGGTATATTTCTGGTCATGAGCCTTGGAGCAATGGTTATGAAGCGGTGTTGTTTATTAGCTGGATTGGCGTGATGTCTGGTATGCTGATGTACCGGAACAGTAATGCTTTTATTCCTGCTGCTGGTTGTTTAATTGCAGTGATCCTGATGGGCTTTGCGCATGGCGGATCGCAGATGAACCCACAAATTACTCCATTGGTTCCTGTTTTAAAATCTTATTGGCTGATGATCCACGTAGCGATTATTACGTCAAGTTATGGTTTTTTTGGATTAAGTGCGTTGATTGGAACAGTCGTATTGGTGTTATATATTATTGATCATAAAAAAATAAGTGCAAAAGTAAAGGCTTCTGTTGTAGAGCTGACTATAGTGAATGAGATGTCATTGACTGTAGGATTGTTCTTGCTTACTGTGGGTACATTTTTAGGTGGAATTTGGGCTAATGAAAGCTGGGGACGATATTGGAGCTGGGACCCTAAGGAGACTTGGGCTTTTATTTCTGTGATCGTTTATGCATTTGTAATGCATGTGAGGCTGATTCCAGGTTTGAAAAGTAAATACTTGTTTAATTTGCTTTCGCTGATTGGTTTTTCTACAATTATAATGACCTATTTTGGAGTGAACTATTATTTAACTGGCCTGCATTCTTATGCACAGGGTGATCCTGTTCCAATTCCAGCATGGGTATATATCACTGTGATCTCTGTTTTTGTATTGGCTGTAGTTTCTTATAAAAGATATCAAATGAGAAATAAGGTTATTAAAGGGAGCAAGACTGTTAACGTAAATAATAGAGGTAGCATAAAGAAATAACAGCGTCTTTTACCGGCAACAAAATTGTTAGTCATGTACTGGCAATTTTGCTGCCGGTAAAAAATATACGATCAGATCCAATATCTTAAATAAATTGAATACGGTTCAGCATGAATAATACGTTTCAGAATGAATAGGGTTCAGTCTGAAAATTAACCCTAAGCATTTTCTAAATCTGCGATAATCAGCTTCTTCATTTTCATCATGGCTGCCATTACTCCTGGTCCACGTGCAGGATCTGAAGCAAGATCACCTAATATTTTTGGAACGATTTGCCAGCTAATACCGTATTTGTCTACTAACCAGCCACAAGCAATTTCCTTTCCTCCACCGGAAGTTAAGCTGTCCCAATAGTGGTCAATTTCCTCTTGTGTATCGCAGTTGACTACTAAAGAGACTGCATCATTAAAACTGAAGCCAGATTCTGCAGTGCTATCCATCGCCATGAGCGTATAATTATTGAGCTTAAACTGCGCATGTTTTACCAAACCGGTGGTGTCAGGATCTTCTTCGCTATACTCCATGATTCCCTCCGTACTGGATTTTGGAAATAACTTTGTGTAAAAATGTATGGCTTCCTTAGTTTTACCTGCAACAGCCCCGGTAAACATAAATGATGGACAGAACTTTTGAACGGTATCTTCTTTAGTTCCTGTATATAATTGCCAGGATACGCCATATTTATCCTGTATCCAGCCATATTTACTGCTCCATTCATAGCTGTCTAGTGGCATAAAAATCCTTCCGCCTTCAATTAACTTGTTCCAATAGCGGGTTGTTTCTTCTTCGCTTTCACTCCTAACCATAAAGGAAACTGCAGCATTAGGCGTAGAAGATGGACCATCATTTAATAGCATTATTTTTTGGCCATTGAACGCTATCATGATTACATAGTGTGAAGTTTGTATCACTTTGCCATTACCAAAGGTATCGATATAAAATGGAGCTGCTTCTGCAACTTTGCCTTTTAGCGTAATGCAGGGATAAATGGAGTTATTCATATGCTATGTAGGTTTGTGGGTTTAGAATTGGCTATTCTTGCAAAACAAACTTAATCTGCTTTGCACTGATTTACGGGGTGCAGGCACGACATTAAAAGGGGGGGATTGCGACAAACTGGCGAGATGTAATTTATCTTCAGCTATTTTATAGTACATAAAATGAAGTTTTCTCCTGTTATTTCAGAGGTGAATATAATTTCAAGTTAATTATGTATTGCCTAAAAATAATGCTTTCTCCTGTTATTTCATAAAGCAAATATAATTTCATGCTAATTGTGTATTACCTAAATGAAGCTTTCTCCTGTTATTTCATAAAGCAAATATAATTTCATGCTAATTATGTATTACCTAAAAATGAAGCTTTCTCCTTTTATTTCATAAATCAAATATAATTTCATGCTAATTATGTATTACCTAAAAATGATGCTTTCTCCTGTTATTTCATAAAGCAAATATAATTTCATGCTAATTATGTATTACCTAAATGAAACTTTCCCGTTATTAACTAAAAGGATTTATACAAATACAATTTTGATAGGGGTATACATTTATAAAAACTGTTATAATTTGTTTTACGTAGGTAACAAGCAACAGAATTAAAATTATAATAAGTTATTACTTGATCACTTCGCTCTTATATCGCCAGCAACCATTGCGCATTACGCTAGTGATAGGCCTTGTCCTGTTAATTATATTTAAGGTAATGGCACCTGTTTTTAAGGCTTCAAAGGTGTTTGGTAAAGAAATTACGATGGCTGTTGAACCTGGTACGGATAAAACAGAGAAAGAAGCAGATACTGACCAGTATAGTAAAAATAAAGAATATAATAGTATCGGGCCTTATCATATAAATGAGATGTTGTGGTATACGCCGGTTGCCCATATTTCTCCTTACTCAATTGACTATAAATCATCTTATTACTATAAAATAACGATTCCTCCTCCAGATTTTTGTGAACATAATCTATCTTAAATGTTTTGGCCTTATTGCAAATTTCAGGGCTTGATAATCAAAAAAATTGTAAACAAAAAATCTATTATGAAATCACTTCAATCTATATCGGGGATAGGCATTTTATGCGTTTCCGTAGTACTGCTTACTTTATCGTCTTGCAAAAAAGACCGTAATGATAATTATTCTGACTCTGGTCTTATGGGGCCTGATCTTGCCTTTTACGCACTAACAAATAATAATATTTTACTGAACCTGAATGCTAAAAATGTAGCTTCTGTGACTAGCCAAACTACGATTACTGGTTTGCAAACAGGAGAAACTATTTTAGGAATAGATTTTAGACCAGCTACAGGGGTGCTGTATGGTATCGGCAGCTCAAGCCGGATGTATGTAATTAATACACAAACTGGAGTGGCAAGGGCTATAGGTACGACTGCATTTACACCTGCGATTAGCGGAACGGCTATTGGATTGGATTTTAATCCTACTGTAGATAGGTTACGCCTGGTTACTTCAACGGGACAAAATTTAAGATTAAACCCAGAAACGGGTGGAGTTGCAGCTACAGATGGTGTACTTAACGGGGTTACAAATCCTAATGTTACCGCTGCGGCTTATACGATGAATCGTGCTGGTGCGGCTACTACAGTTTTATTTGTGATCGATGTAGCTACTGATAAACTTTACAAACAAGATCCACCAAATGATGGAAAATTGGTTGAGGTTGGCGGTTTAGGCTTTGATGTGGAGCAGGCTGGCGATTTTGATATCAGCCCTGATGGCTCGAATGCTTTAGCAGCTTTAAAAACTGGCGGTAAAACTAATTTGTACCGTATTGACTTAACTACGGGTAAGGCAACTAAGATTGCGAATGAATTTTCAAATACGATTATCAGCATTGCTATACCTACAGAGCCTGTAGCTTATGCGGTTAACAGCAGCAACCAACTGGTGATCTTTAATCCGTTCAATCCAGTTCCTGTAACTAAACCAATTGATGGTTTGATTGCTGGCGAAACGATTTTGGGTATGGATTTTCGCCCGTTAAACGGACAATTGTATGCATTGGGTAGTTCTAGCAGATTGTATACGATCAATGCTTCATCTGGTTTAGCAGCGGTAGTAGGTACAGGGCCGCTAACTACTTTATTGTTAGGCAGTGACTTTGGTTTTGATTTTAACCCAGTTGTAGATATGATCCGCGTGGTGAGTAATGCAGGACAGAATTTAAGGCTAAATCCTAATACTGGAATTGTTACTGCTGTGGATGGTGCTTTATCCCCTGGTACACCTTCGATCACAGGAGCGGCATATACCAATAATTTTGTGGGTACAGCGGCTACTGTGCTTTATGATATTGATACACAAACAAGCCGTTTGTATAAACAAGATCCACCAAATATGGGTACCCTTGTTGATGTTGGTCCTTTGGGTGTGACTGCAACTGCAGGTAATGGTTTTGATATTGGTAGTACAAGTGGTGGTGCTTATGCATTATTAACTGTTGGTGGAGTAACTAAAGTTTACTCGATCAATCTGACAACTGGTGCGGCAACTGCTGGTGCAACTTTAACAGGTAATGTGAGATCATTTACTTTAGGGTTAGGATTTTAAAATTAATGATTGATGTAAACCTCAAAAATTGGACAAAAACTCTTGGGGTTTATATCATTATGACACACCCTCTTAATAAGAGATTTGAAAAACAAAGCAACCATCAGCGTAAGTTTGTAAACTTACGCTGATGGTTGCTTTGTTTTATATATAATACTATTTTCTAATGAATTTGCTTAAATGTTTTTGCTAATCCATTATATAATTCTTATTCAAAATAAGTAGAAAGATCTGTTGCACCTGTGCCAAAAACACTACCTATTTCAAACTCTGGTGTAAAATCAATACTCCAGGAATCATCTATTAGCCATATTTTTGATTTTCCTGGTTCAAACAATTGTTGCTGGCTGTATCTTCCGTCGTTTTCTATGATCAAAGGAATACCTGTGCTACTTGCATCATAAGGTGAATCATGTGTACCTTTTTTTAATATAACCATCCGGTAATCATAATCTGTAGCATTTGGTAATGGAGGCAATTCAAACGTGGTAAAAGAACCGTCGGATGGCATTGTAAACCTGATCTCCGGGCTCGGTTTTGTATACATATCTGATGTATTATCATGCACGTAAAATACAACATCGACCTGTCCTCCTAAGAACATATCTGGAATCGTAGTTTTGAATTGTGCAGTAACGGACATGTTATTTGGATTAACTGGAGGACTGAGCTGAACGTTATCTATCAATTTTTGGCCATCAAAATAAAATTTTAGCGACTGTTGGGCCGGTGATGCATTAATTGTTTTGGTCAGTAAAACTGCTGTTTCTCCTTTTAGACGAACCTTTATTTCACGCGGTGTATTTTCATCTATACCAAATGTGATTAAGTTACTTATTTTATTCATTCCAGCAGCAATTACATTCCCATCTAACAGAAACTCCAGTTCGCCGCTTGCGGCATATCCTTTGATCTGGTAACTCACTGAATTGCTGAATACTTTGGTGCCATCGTAAAAAATATTGATAGTCTGGTTAAATGGAGCAGTTGGAATAGCACGGGTTTCAAGAATTTGTCCGGATGTTTTCTTTCTGATTTTTATTTCCCCATTCTGAGCGCTTATATTGAGTTTAGTTGTAAAGTTAAATTTTTTGCCGTTGTCAGCTATACCAGTAGCAATGACACTGTCTTTGTAAATAAATTCTAGATCTTCGGTAGTACTTCCGTTAATGACCAGAGAAACGACACTGGCTGAATCTGCAGCTGGAAGAAAAAGTTCCTGTTTTTTACAAGAGCTGATTAGTACGGTAAAACAGAATAAAAAAGTATAAAAGTTAAATTTCATATCAATTGATTGTTCTTTGTCTTAAAGCAAGTATACTGGCCATAGCCAGTATACTTGTTAATGAATAGTTGTATTAAATGAGTGGATTAGTAAGCAAACTTAGCCCAGCTATCTGTCCATCTTGGAGTAGTAGTAACCCCACCACGTAAAGGAGTAGCAGTACCTAAGAAATCAAACCCAGCTGTGTTGAAAAAAGGCTGATTGATTGTAAAGGCATTTGCAGGAGCTCCAGTTGCAGTGGTGTTATTTGCAATTGCAGGAGATATTGCCAAAGTAAATCCATGAACACTATTACTCACAATTGTTGAAGAAGCTGCAGTAGCAGATGCATCAATTACAATACCATTAGGATAGCCAGTAACAATTGAATTAGTTAATGTGATAGCACCACCTCTGCGAATAAAAATTCCATTTTTATAACCCGGAGCTGTTACTGCATTGTCAATTGTACCGCTAATCGTAAAGAATGATAAAACTGGTTTAGTCATTGGCGTAAGGGCAGGGTTAACTGCACTGTTATCAACTTCCATCCCGTTAGAATCACTGTTCGCTCCACTTTGACTGTGGGTAGAGTTTTTGTCAGCGATAGCAAGCGCTCTTGTAATTGTACCTGTATAACCTGCATCGAAATCAAATTGGTCATCATCATTTCCTAAAGCAACAAGGAAAGATGCATTTACTTTACCACCGAAGAATTCAAATCCATCATCAAGACCATAAGAAGTCTGTACGTGATCTACTGCAGTACCAGAACCAACACCACCTAAAGTAAGGCCGTTTACTTCAATGTTTTCTGCTAATTTATAACCAGCATACTCAATACGAACGTATTTGAAGTTTCTTGTATCTCCAACATTACCTTCTGTACCAGCACTTCCGTAATGGTATTTTGATTCGTTAGGTAAACCTTCAATTAATGCATCTCCACCAGCAGTGTTGATTTGCGCACCACCTAAAATGATTACCCCACCAAAGTCACCTGGATGGCCAACAGTACTGTTATCATTATCTAATAAATAGCGACTTGTGAATACAATTGGACTTGCTGCTGTACCAACTGCATTAATGATTCCATCTTTAGCAATTATCAATACACCATTTGCTACACCAGCAGTATTTACAGAAGATTTAATGTAAGTTCCTGGCTGGATAGTCAGTGTTGCACCGTCTCTAACTGTAATAAGTCCGTTTAGTTCATAAACATTACCTGCAGTCCAGGTAGTACTTGCAGTAATGTCAGCACTTACTGGTACCACAGCTAAACCTGTAGTTGGGTAATCAGCAGCTGCAGTACTGCGGTTATCGAATGCTGTGTTTTCAGCTGCATCTTTTTTACATGAGCTAACTGCAACTGATAATAGAGTAACTAATGCGATTCCAGTTACTTTTAATTTTTGAGTAGGTTCAACCGCGAATTTATTAATTTGGGAACCTAGTAAAGATGAAATTTTATTAAACATAATTTTAAATTTTAGTAGAGGTTTTACGCTCGGCCTGTTATTTATTATTTTAGTTTATTCGCTATCCTGCTTTTGCGATAGGCTATTCATTTATATGCCTATTTTGATGTTTTTCAAGCATAAATGAATGCACAAATCGTTTTTTAGGCTTATGGATAATTATTATTATCTTTGTAATTACATAAAATTACATTGACCTTCTGTTAGAAGTCCCAGACTACTAACAGGCTTTCATTACTGATAAGCAGATCTTAAATAATTACATCTTCGGGTGTGTTCCTGATATGCCGGTGACCAGTATTCTATCGGTTTTTTAACGGAGGGCTGTCTCAAAGCCCTTCGTTTATTTTCCTTTATTTGGCACAGCAGGATTCAAACAGTTAATCCTCCTTTCTTTTTAAATGATTTAAATTTATACCTACATTCATCATGTATTCTTTTAAAAATTCCAGGTTAATGAAGTACTGTAAGAGCGTCCAAATTTCTGGCTAAACGTAACCCGGTCACCGTCTTCATATTTATCTGTAAATCCAGGTTTTAGCCTTAGCGCATTACTGATATCTCCTGTTCCACTGGTATAATCCGGATTCGTTTCATAACTCCCAAAGTTTTCATAAAACACTGATGCCCGGTTTAACAGGTTAGCTGCATTTAGTTTAATTTCCAGCCTTTTATTCATCAATCTGTAGCTGATTTGTGCATCTAGCTGTTCACGGGGCTTTTCAAATTCAATATCAATAGGTAAAGCACCAACGATATAAGTTTTGTATCCGGATTTATTATAGGCAAGGTTTAAGCCTAAGCTTTCTCCTGTATATTGTAAGCCTGCATTGATAAGGTAGGGAGTTTGCCCATACATAGGGCGGGATTGTCTACTTGGTAATTCTAAATCTGGTCCTTTGCCATCTGGATTTTTTGATTGGAAAGTACTGACCACTTCTGACTTCTGCAGGGTTAGATTACCATATATTGCCAGGTTTCTCAGGATCATATGATCTGCTATAAAACTTAAATTTTTACGCATTTCCAATTCGAGTCCATATACTTTTGCCCATTCAGAACTTTTTAAGTAATAAACTGGAGTACCATTTGCTTGCGTATTAATAGTTAATTCGGCTGGTTTATCGAATTTTTTATAAAAACCGCCTATGGATATAATCTCTCCTAAACCAGGAAACCATTCTGTTTTAAGGTCCCAGCTATTGATCCGGGTACTGAACAATCCCTGGTTACCTATTTGTGCCCCTAAGTAAGGACTGAACCTCCAAAACTGGCTGTTATCCATCAATTCTGGACGTACTACGCTGCTGGAGAATGCTCCCCTTACATTTATGCGGTCTGTTGGACTATATGTTAAGTTAGCAGAAGGCAGCCATTGCCAGCGTTTATCAGGTTTAATACTGAAAACTGCAAATTTCTCATTTACGCCATTCTTGATCTCTTTATATTTGTAATATTCTCCGCGTACACCCCAAACTAAACGCAGTTTTTCCATTAGCCTGCTGTCAAACATAAGATATCCCGCGTGCGTGTTGCTTTTACCTTCATAAGCATCCAGCCAAAATGGTGACACGGTATATTGAAAGCGATTTTCACCACCAAGATTCTCTGGTTTAATCATCTCCCCGATAGGAATATAATTTAAGCTGTCTGGAAAAAACTGGGGGTTTTTAGTCAGTGCTGCAATTTGCCAGTTGAAGGCTGCTTTTTTCTGATTACCAAAATAGCCTGTTTTTAACGTACTGCGTATGCCAGCAATAGTCAATGGAACAGAAGCAGATAGATTCCATGAATAATGTTGTTCTTTATTTTGATAATGATGTCTGGAAATAGGGGAGATCCTGGGCTCTGAGTTATTCCCTGTGTAATAAAAATACTGATATTCCTTTCCTAAAAGAATAGCTGCGCTTTCTGCAATTCCAAGGTCTTTCTCTTCGCGGTTAATCGAGGTTCTGGCCACATCCCATGCTATTTTCACCTGACCTAACTGGTGTTGTCCGGTCAGTTTATTTTGAAGTAAATCAGTAAAAATAGGGTCATCGGCTTCCTGGATCCTGGTAGGCGGGATGGCTGAATTAGCAGTTTCAGGAATATCATCAGTATAACCAATCGTCCTTACCAGTGAGTTGTCAAACATCCGGGTATAGGTGTTACGGAAACTAAACCGGTTCTTGCCTAGTTGCAAGCCAGCATTTAGTAAGCCACCAAATGTGGTGTTAAAACCATAAGCTTTTCCTGTGTTGTTATTAGAAAACTGATCCCAGCTGTTTCTTCGCTGCTGATCTATTAAATTAATATTTTGAGTATTTCTATAGCTTAAAGAGCCAGTAAATCCGAATTTGTTATTTTTTGCGCTGTCTAATGCAAGTAAACGGCCGATAGTAAACTGATAATTCTGTGAAGGAGCAGTTTTATTGCGGTAAATGGTGAAATTATCGTTAGTAAATTTTTTACTTTGTTCATCTATAACCGCCCTGGTTGCACCATCTGTAGTCACTAAATCCTTTGGATAGTCACGTCTTCCATCGTCAAAACCCAGGTAATCATATTTTCCTCTTTTACGGCTTAAAAATTCTTTTCCTGTACTTTGGTCATTGTAAGAAGCGCCTGCGGTAAAACTCATGAAATCCTGATCAGGAATGTCTTTGGTATTGATCTGGATCAAACCACCACCAAAACTGGCATTCATATCTGGGGTAACTGTTTTACTGACAACTACATTATCCACTAAATTGGATGGGATCAAATCAAAAGAGAAATTACGGCTTTGGGCTTCTGTACTTGGCAAAACAGTTCCATCTAACATGGCCGAGTTATAACGCTCTCCGATACCACGAACCAGGATAAATTTATTATCTACTGAACTTACCCCACTAATCCGTTTTAAACTTTCGCCGATATTTCTATCTGGTGTTCTTGCTATTTGTTCTGCGCTAATCCCATTACTCAGCTCTGCAGCATTTTTTTGCCGGGCAAGCAGTCCTTCAACAGATGCTTTACGGTAGCTTGCTGTGACTACTACTTCTTTTAAGGAGGCGTTAGCGGGCTTCAGAGAAATATCTAATGGTGTATTTTTTTTCTCTGTTACAACTACTCCCGTGATGCGCTGTGTCTGGAAAGAAAGATAGCTGATCTCTAAAGTATAGGTGCCGGGGTTAAGGCTTAATGTATAACTCCCATCTACACTGGTTTGTGCCCCACTGCCTGTTTCTATTACTCTTACTGTTGCTCCAGGAAGGGTTTCTCCTTTTTCATCCAGTACTCTGCCAGAGATTTTACCGGGTTTTACAGGGTCCGGAAGTTTATAAAGCAGGATCGTTTGCTGATCTGCAAATTTGTAAGCGACTTGGGTACCTGACAGTATTTTTTTTAATACCTGCTCTAGTGCCATGTCCTTTACATCGATGCTGATCGTGTTTGTTTCGTTAAAAATTGACTTATTATAATTGATCACACAACCGGCTTTTTCTTCCAGAATGGAAAGGCCGGCGGGAATACTTACTCCGCTTAGTTTTAGATTGATACTTATACCTTTAACCATTTGGTGTAAGGTAGCTGCCATTCCATTATTTGATAACAGGCAGATCAGCATCATCATGGCCAGCATTTGCCTGCCCTTCAAATTTTTAAAATATTCTTTTATATGTATGTAAAATCCTACTTTCATAGGTTCAAGACGTTTTTTAATTTTCACGAGTTAAAGACTTTTGTTTTATGGGCCGTTCTGTTGACGCAGGACGGCCTTTTAGTTTTGTTAATTATTTCTTTCAGTTTAATAGATGATATTTTAGATGTTAGAATTTACATCTGAGATGACTATTGTAACTATGCTATCATTGACATCCCCCCCCCCATACAGTAATTAATTTGTTGTTTGTACTGATCTTGTACCGGATATGGCTTCCACTCATTACCTGGAGCTGCTCCATAACTTCTTTAATGTTTTTATTTGAAAAAGTAGCATTGAACTGGCAGGAAGATAATTTATCGCTCTTTAGTTCAAAATGTACATCATAATAGCGTTCCATCTTTTCAAGAATTCTTTCCAGGCTTTCATTACGGAATACGAAGCGGTTTTCTATCCAGCTGTTGATTTCATCTTTGCGTTTTACCTGAACTGCATATTTGCCATTATCTTTATGATAAACTAATTTCATTCCTGGGGTTAACAGGGAAAGTATAGATGCTTTTCCATTTATATTCTCTGATACTTTAACTTTTCCTGTGCGTACTGCGACACTGAAAATTTTGTCTTTGGGATAGGCGTAGATATTAAACGAAGTACCCAATACCTGGGTTTGCATATTTCCTGTTTTTATAATAAAGGGGCTGGAAGGATCTTTTTTTACCTCAAAAAAGGCTTCTCCTTCTAAAAGAATATTTCTATTGCTTCCTTTGATAAATCGGGCTGGCCAGCTGAGCTTGCTTTCACCGGCAAGGTAAACGATAGAACTATCCGGAAGGATCATTTTTATTTTTTCGCCTTTTGCGGTTATTTTACTGAAAAGTTCAATTGCTTTTTCTTCGGCAGGCTGATGTTTCTGATAGCTGTACCATCCCAGTGCCGCAGAAAGAAAAATTACAACGGAGGCTGCGTATTTTAATATTTGGTTACGCTGCGCTTTCTTTTGACTGGTCTTTTCTAAAGTTGACCAGATCTGTTCCAAGCCTTTATTTGCCCGTAAAGAATGATCTCTTTTTGCGGGCTCATTATTCCATGCGGCATTCATGGAGTCGTAAAACTCATCATCCATATTTTTGCTGTCGGCTAAATATTGGAATAGTATATCTTCTTGGCGGGAGTTGGTTTTGCCCGCCAGATAAAGTTCAAATAATCTCTTAATTTCTTCGTTGTGTCTCAATTCAATTGTGGTTGTTGTATTCTTTAATATATGCGTGTTATAGTATATATGTTTGAGAAGCCAACAATGGCTATAGTGTTTTTTAACTTTTATTGATATTCTTATTAACTATCTGTAAATCAGTTAATAAAATTATAATTAAATCTAATACAGAGAAGCAGATAGTGGAAATTGATCAGGCGAATAAATGCGGTATGATGAATTAAATCAAAAGTTGTATGATGAATTAAATCAAAATCCATAACCTGATTTTGAGCTAGGTTTGAAAGAAATAAAAAAATGGCAGCTTCGGTTGAAATTGCCATTTTTTTATTGGAATAATTAAGATTTTTATTGGAATAATTAAGAACTAACTGATCATCCAGATTTAAAAGAATAGGAATAGGGTTAACAATAACGTAGTTTCCGGAGAGTATAATTTGAAAGATTTGCGGAGGGATTTAAGTGATTGTTTGATATGGTTATGGACTGTGTTTTTGGAAATTCCCATTTGCCTGGAAATATCCTCATGAGAGCAGCCGTTATCGCGGCTTAATAAATAAGCTATTTTAACTTGTGGGGATAGGTTGCCAATAGCATAACCAGCAATCTGCTGACATTCTTTAAAGTTGATGTAATCATCAATGGAATTATGTGCTGGTTCTTCTCTTAATTGTTCGTTCACGAAATTATTCGATTGTGCTTTTTTTCTCAGCGCCTGCAGAAAATTATTGCGCGTTAAGGTGAACAAAAATGCTTCAAAATTTTTGGAAGGATCAACCTTTTCCCTGTTTTCCCAAAGGCGTACAAATACGTCTTGGGTAAGTTCTTCTGCTGCTTCAACTGACCTGGTAAACCGGTAGGCATAGCTGTTAACTTTACTGCGGTATCTGTAGTATATTTCATTAAAAGCGGTACTGTCCCCATTTATAAAGGCAGCTAAAATTTGCGCGTTAGTAAGATCATCTAATTGTTTCATAGGTATCGCGTTAGATAAAAGCAAGGTAAGCGCTTAGTTTAAAGTTAATGTTAAGCCTGTAAAATCTTTCGTTAGACTTAAGGGTGAGTAGTGACTATACTTTGTTCGGTTGTTTGGGCCCGGCTATCGGTAAGTATTGTTCCGTTTGTGAAATTGCCTGGTATAGATTGTTTTAACCTGGCGGATGAGGCAATGGTTTTACCGGTAATTTTACTAATAGCTGATTTAACTAATGGATCAGTTATTTCTCCAAAGGGCAGTAGCGGGAGTGAAGCCAGTTCATTTACAGGAATATCGGGTAGAATACCCTGGCTGTATCCACCATTACCAGATGCGTTAAATAATTTGTAAACGATAGGATGTAATTCCCATTGAACTTGTTTAGGTATCCTGGTATCAGCAATTTTAAAAGATGCTTCATCTTTCCCCCTGGTTTGCCCACCAATTAACACCACTTGCATAAATGGCTTCAAATTGTTAATCATTACTTCTGAAGCTGATGCCGTGGCTGCGGTGCCTAAAATATAAATCCGGCTTAAGCTGAGGTTGTTTTGTAAGAGAAGGTTAAAATTTACAGTCTTATCAAAAGTTGCTGCTGCTCCAATGGATTCTGTTCTTTGTCCTCCATTTTTATTGCCTTTATAGATGATAAATGGTTTGTCATAGGATATTCCAGGAGCAATCATCGCACAAATACCTGCTGCTTCAGCTACCTGTCCTCCAGAATTGTAACGAAGGTCCAGGATCAATTCGGTGATACCTGTACTTTTAAAATTTGAGAAGTTAGTAAGAATCGAACTTGCCAGACCGGGATTGAAATCTTGTAAATACAGATAACCTATCTTTTTGCCATCAGCTTCAATAATCTTACTCAATGCTTTTTGATCTAATATTACGCCTTTACCAACTTCTACAGTATGTTTATCAAACCAATTGTTATTGTTTAGTTCTACCAGGCCCAGAGAAAAACCATTGTTATTTAATATTTCCTGTTGTAAGGATTGTGCATTATTAGCAGTGATTTGCTGACCATTGATTTTATTGAAATAATCACCGCGTTTTAATCCGGCCCTGGAAGCTGGCGAATCGTTTAATACCAATTTGATAATTCCGATTACCTGGTTTGTATTTTGTTCTAGTATGGTGTTATAGTCAAACCCAAAATTTTTATTGGCAGGAATACCTGTTGATGGATCATTTGTAATGATGATATAAGAAAACCGGTCTGATGGATTGCGTACGGTACTTAAAAAATCCTTTGGGCTGATATTGATATTTGGGTTAGACGGTAATGTTTCATTCCAATAATAATAGCGTTTTAAACTATCAAGTATCCAGGTATTAGTTGCTTCATTAGACCCCGCTGGATAATTTGGGCTAGTTTCATTTTTTTTACAAGCGCTGTAAAGGATACAGATGAAAATGAAGAGGTATGTCCTGGTTGGGGACAATATTTTGTGAGAACGTAGCATAGGCTGCAATGATATTTCTACAAAGTTATCTTAGTGGTATTAATAAATTGTTAAATAAAGGGCCGATTTTGTGGCGGCTGTTTCTTTTTCAAATAATTATTATTTTAAGCATAAGGATGGTGTCCCCCTGCGAATTTTCATTCACAGACCTACAACAGCTTCTCAAAACTATTTCTTCCGGTTAAGGTTATGGAATGCATGGGAATGAAAATAGCTGTACTTACCATAGTAAAAGGGCGTAAAGAGGCATTGCTGAATTTAATCAAAGGGTTATCACTTCATCCATATGCAGAAATGGAACTGATCATTGTGCATATGAATGAGGAAAATTATCCTTTGCCCTTAACTTCTTTTCCTATCCGGTCTTTTACTTGTTTTAGCGAAGAAGTTCTTCCTCTGGCGAAAGCGAGGAATCTTGCCATATCCTGTGCAGATGCTGAATATTGTATATTTCTTGATGTAGACTGCATTCCTGGTTTTAATTTTATCGCCTTATATGTGGCTGCTTTTAATCAGAAAAATATTTTATGGTCTGGACAAGTCCGTTATTTAAGATCCGGTTTTCCTGCTGATCTGAATAATTTTGCTTTACAGAAATGGAGCAATGCAGATCCAATAAGATCGGCATTGCAGGAACTTCCTTATGAATTGTTTTGGTCCTTAAATTTTGGCTGTAGTAAAAAGGTATTTTATGAAATTGGAGGTTTTGATGAAAAATACCAGGGATATGGAGCGGAGGATACTGATTTTGCTTTTACGGCGCGTAAACAAGATGTAAAATTGGGAATGGTTGCGGCTACTGCCTTTCATCAGCCACACGCTAGTTATGATCCGCCATTAAATCACTTACAAGATATTATTAAAAATGCAATTGTGTTTCATCAGAAATGGAACCGTTGGCCGATGGAAGGATGGCTCAGTAAATTTATGGAATTGGGATATGTTTTTTGGAATGCTGATCAACTTACAGTGCTTAAGGATCCTGCGCCCTCAGATATATCTGCCTTTCTTAAAGTAACGGCATGAATAACAATAGCAGGTTAAATTAAAAGATTAGGAAAATTATAATAACAATAAACAGCGCAAGCGATAGGGCAGAATATTTAGTGATGTCCTATTTAAAGAGACGGACAAGATTATCTTTTATCACAGCAGCAATATTTTCTGTTGCGTTTTTATTGATCACACCTAACCAATAGGGTAGTTTTTGTGCTGCCATTGTGAGTTCTGCAGACCAATCCAACTTTCTTAAATCAGCAGGCTGAACCACCCTGGCATGATGGTTAACAGACAAGAAATCAGCTTTTTGCTGCTGCTCTTCAAATGGCCGGTTTTCGGGGATACAGATAAACCTTTTATTCAAATCGGCCATTTCCATTACCGTATTGTGGCCTGCATTTCCTATCACCACTGTGCAGTAAGATAATACGGCAGCTGGTTCATCTAAATGACTATGCCAATGTATATTTGTGAGTCCATTTTCATTGCTGTTAGGATCACTGTCTTTTAATTGTCCAATGACATGGAAAGTGTGATTTTTGCAGCAGTCTGCCAGCCAATTAACGAATTTGACATCTATGGAGCTACCTCCCTGTCCTAATATAATAGCAATATGGCCAGGCTTTTCTGGTTGCTGATTGGAAATTCCAGTATATTTTGAAAAACCGCCAGCATAAAAGGTCTTTTTTATGATCCAGTCCTGATCGGCAGGAGCCATGGATTCAGAAAATGGGGCAATGATTAATTCTGCACTTTCATAGGCAAGTAAATGAGGTAGATCAGTCCGGTTTCCATGTTGCCTGATTACTATCGCAGGAACACTGCACAATCGGGCCAGCATGGTAACTTCTACAGAAACATCTGCCACGAGCAACATTGGATAGCTGTTTTTAAAAGTTTCAGTTATCAAAAAGTTGCGTTCTCTAATCCCTGAGATCCCAATTGGGGCATAATGTAAAAACGTTAAAGGTTTTCCTGGTACTGAGGTTTCATTTTCATTTGGCAGGTCTGCAGGTAAATGTATACACTCTATTTCTGAAGGTATTAAATGATGATAGGGTTTAAGATTGCTGCCTAAAAAACAAATTGGAAATCCTTTTAAGGCGAGAGCAATGGTAACCGCTCTCATCAGGTGCCCGGAGCCATGGTGATGTATATAAAAACCAATAGTTGGCTGATTTGAGTTTGATAAAGTATTCATTTGGGGGTATAACTGCTTTATTGAAGGTATTGTTTGGTTGCTTTAACGCTCCTGTTATTTGTTGGATTGAAAAACGCTAAATAAATAATTTAAACATTATGACAAGTGTCGTGTTGTGATACAAAATCTAAAAATGCAGACCATATTTCATACCCCTCCTGTGAAGTTGCTAAAAGCCACCATCATTGTTCCTGTGAAAAATGAGGAAGAAAATCTTTATGGTATGCTGGATGCATTGAGGATGCAAGTGGATGAAAGCGGAGAAAAGATTTGTCCTGATCTATATGAGGTATTATTACTAGCAAATAATTGTACTGATCGTTCTTTTGCAATGGCCCGTCAGTATCAGCTTAAGTATCCGGAATTTCGCCTGCATATTGCAGAAATTTTATTGGAGAAGGAACATGCGCATATTGGAACGGTACGCCGACTGCTAATGGATGAAGCTTACCACCGGTTTCAGCTATTGGATAATATAGATGGAATTATTATTTCTACAGATGGAGATTCTAGGGTAGATAGTTGCTGGCTGCATTATATTTTTCGTGAATTTGATGCAGGTTGTGATGTGGTTGGTGGCAGGATCATATCCGATTATAGCGAAAGCCCCTCACGTAAATATCATTTAAGAGATGTAGGATACCGCTATTTAGTGAGTCATCTTGAATCTTGTATAGACCCATGTGCATTTGATCCATGGCCGAGGCATTTTCAATGCTATGGACCTAGTACGGCTGTAAAGTGCAGTATTTATGAAAAAGCAGGAAGATTACCGGTATTGCCTTTTTTGGAAGATGAAAATTTTCGTAAGGCTTTAATTCGGATTGATGCAAGGATCAGACGGTCACCGCATGTAAAAGTATATACATCTAGCCGGGAAAGCGGACAAGTAGATTTTGGGTTTTCTATACAGCTTAATCAATGGACTAAAATGAAGCTGGAAGGTGAAAGTATTCATGTGGAAGCGCCTGTTTCTTTAATCATTAAGTTTAATGCAAAGAAAACACTTAGAGAATTATTTACTGATTATCTTTTAAATAACCAACTGAATATTCCACAATTAAAACAGCTTGCAAGAAGTTTGTTTTTAGAAGAGGAATGGCTCAGGATTAAGATTAGTACGGCTACTTATTTTGGGTCACTCTGGGAAGAAACAGAGCTTGCATTAAGTATACAGAAATGGGAAGAACGGCATCCGGAAATTCCAATTGATACAGCGATTGGACATTTAAGGACCTTATTATATGATAAACAACCAGCTTAAGTAATTTTTAATGACAGACTATTCAACCATATTTTATCAATTAGATCAGTTAGCAGTTTTAACAGAACAGTCTGCTGCAATGCCTGCACAGGAAATTCTGTTGTTGAAGGAGAGCGGTCTTTTGAAGGTCGTTTTACCAGGACAAGAGCTAGACTTTAATCATCATCATACAGCAGAATTATTGGCTTTATTGAAGAATGTAGGGAGAAGCAATGGAGCAGTTGGAAGGATTTATGAGGGCCACATTAATACTTTATATCTTATTCATTTATACGCGGATGCCAAACAGCGCGAATATTATTATAATGAAGTGGAATTAAATGATAAGTTATTTGGCGTTTGGAATACCGATAGTACAATTGGTATTAGCTTCCGGGTAACTGACTTGCAGGTTAATATAAATGGGGCTAAAAGCTTTTGTTCTGGTGCGGATCTGGTAGATTATGCGCTGATCGGTGGAAAAACTGACCGCCCTGCTGCTGCTTCAGATTGGCAAATGGTAATTGTACCAATGAAGCAAGTACATGACCACAGGATAGACCGGGATTCATGGAAGCCGATGGGCATGAAAGCATCTGTGAGTTATACCATCGATTTTTCTGACATTAGGGTTAATCCTAATGCTTTGCTTGGCCGGCCTGGTGATTATTTAAAGTCTCCTTATTTTTTAGGCGGCTCGATACGTTTTGCTTCGGTACAGCTGGGAATGGCAGAGGCGATCTATAATAAAACCCTGGATTTTTTAAGGGGATTAAACCGTTTAGAAGATCCTTTTCAAAAGATGAGAATTGGAAAAATGGCAATGGCGGTTCATACCGGGCAGTTGTGGATCAAAGATGCAGGAGAAAATTTTGACCGCTGGAAAGAAACAGATGATTTTCATACACGTTTGGTTGCTTATGCAAATTTGACCCGGTTAACGATAGAAGCGAATTGCCTGGAAGTGCTGCAACTTTCTACACAATGTGTTGGTGCAAAAGGATTGATGGCGCCAGGTGATTTAGAAAGATGGCACCGTGATTTGAGTTATTACCTTCGGCAGCCTGCCCCTGATGCTACTTTACAAAATGCTGCAAATTACCTGATCAATAGTGCAGAAGGAATTGAAGACTGTTTATCAATCCTATCATCTACCCAAGAAAATATAGTCTTTTTATGAAAATAGGCATCATTGCACACCTAAAGCATCCAATTAGAGCGCCGTTCTTTGGTGGCCTGGAAGCTTTTACTCATGATATTTGTAAACGTTTGATGGCTAGAGGACATGAAGTTACTTTATTTGCTTCATCAAAATCTGATGCATCTTTAAATGTATATCCAATTTTAAATGATGACTGTTATCACGATGGTACGGGGTACAGGGAGAAAAAACCTAACCTGTCGTCAGAATATATGGCAGAACATCATGCGTATATGGATCTTATGCAGCATATTGATACCATGGGGCTGGATGTGATCTTTAACAATAGTTTACATTATGTACCTATTACTATGGCAGGTATATTGAATACACCTATGCTTACGGTATTACATACGCCTCCATTTTTTGAACTTAAGAATGCAGTGAAACTAGAACGCCGGCTGGGCGGCATCAGTTATGTGACGGTTTCAGAAAGAAATGCTGAGAATTGGAGTGATTATACCAATGATTGCAAGGTGATACAGAATGGTATAGATCTGGAAAGCTGGACGTATTACCCGCAACCAGAAGGAGATTATGCGATATGGTTTGGCAGGATCCATCCTGATAAGGGGACACATTTCGCTATCCAGGCCGCAAAAATGGCTAATATACCGCTGATCATCGCAGGTAGTATTGCCGATGAAAAGTATTTTAAAACTTATGTGGAGCCTTTATTAGATGATTCGGTTAAGTATGCAGGACATAAAAATCACCAGGAGTTAAATTTGCTGATTGGTAATGCTGTAGTGAGCCTGGTTACGCCAACCTGGGAAGAGCCTTTTGGTTTGGTTATCGCAGAGTCTTTGGCTTGCGGAACACCAATAGCTGGTTTCGCTATTGGTGCCTTGCCTCATTTAGTAACGGATAGAACAGGGGTGTTAGCCAGACCTGGCGATATTAAACATCTGGCAGATTCCATTACTGGAGCAATAGGTAAGAACAGGTCTGATTGCAGAAAACATGCATCATCGTCTTTTGATGTAGAAAAAATGATTATTGCGTATGAGGATCAACTGGAGCAATTGCAGCATATTTTTCAATGACATCAATGCGGTATTGATCATTTATATGCTGATAGGTCTGAACAGTGGACGGGTCATTTAAAAAGTATTCATTCACTTCATCTCCGTCAAAAACGCAGCCTTCAATTTGCGGCCGCCAGTGTACCAGGCATAGGGTTCCACCTTCGGTTAAAGATTCCATGATTAATTCTTTAGTCAGTGTAAGATCTTCTTTGCTTAAATAATAGGCTACTTCACTGAGTACAATCAGGTCAAAACGCTGGTTTGGAAATTGCAATGGGATTTCAAGCACAGCAAATTCTACTCCCTGACGGTCTTTAAAATGTTCTTTAGCTTTGGCTATTGGCTGTTCACTAATGTCTACCCCTAATAAATGTTTACAATTTGCTGAAAGTAGGTCTGTTAATATGCCAATAGAGCACCCAATCTCTATTCCGTTTTCAAATTGCCGGCCTGCTAATGCAGTAATAGTGTGCTGATATTTCTCTTGTTCGTAAGGGCTGCCTGCAAAATTCCAGGGATCTTCTGAAGCCGCGTACATGGCATCAAAATAGGTTTTACCGATAATTTCTTTATCCATTTCTACTTAATATTTTATGTAATATTCTTTGTCGCCATAAAAGTTTTGCAGCACCTCATTTTTGAGGTAAAAACCTTTTGGGTCTTCAAATACGTCCAGGCTGAGTTGTGATTTGTGTTGGGCTATTGCTTTCTTTTTCAGTTTTTTATGATCGCGCATGGGTAGATATTGAATGCCTCCGGGGATATTGGTTAAAGGTTCTACATCTTCTTTTTTACCTAGTGTATAGAGCCAGATTAAGTATTGCCAGATCTCTATATGAGGATGTTTGTCTAAGGCTGCGATCGTGATTTGCCAGCTGGCACGATGATCTCTGTGTGGATCAAATTCATAGGGTACTAAAACCAGACCGGGCTGTACTTGTGTGATGATCCCAATCATTTGGGCTACAAAACCTTCAAATCCTTTTTCGCCGGTTGCCGGTAATGCGCTGTCTTGCCCCCTGAGAAAAGTTATATATTCTTCGGCTACGCCTAAAACTTGCAGTGCTTTAACCGCTTCTTGTTCACGCATTTTACACCGGCTGATTGCTGTGGTATTTTGTGAATTAGGGTGTGACATGCTGCCGTCTGTAGTGAAGATCACGTGGACATTAATTCCTGATTTTCTGAGGTTTGCGATTAATCCCCCGCAACCTAATGATTCATCATCAGGATGCGGGGCAATAACCAGGCAATTTTTAACAGTATCCAGGATACTGGTATCAATATGCACAGCGCTTTTTAATAGGTTTTGCAACTGAACATTCATCTTTTATAAAGCCAGGCCTGCATATTGTTTGAAATCTGTGGTCTCTGCGTGGGCTTTAAAATTCTGAATATCTTCGCGGATCATTCGCTCAAATGCGCCGTTAAATAGTGAGGTAATACCTCTGCCTACGCTTCCTGCAGGTGGGAAATAGTCGATTTCTACATGAATCTCTGTGCCAGTACCGTTCAGCGTATCTTTAAATTCTACTTTTCCTGCGTTATCGATCATAGAACCTTCTATGGATTGCCAGCCAATATATGTTCCAGTTTCTTCCCTGGTAATTTCGGCATTCCATTTTAAATCTATGAAACCGCCCGGTGTATTTGCGGTCCAAAGTGACGTTTCTGAGTTGAGCTCTTCTACGCTTTTTAAGTGTTTCATGAATTTTGGAAGATTGGAAAATTGACGCCAGAATGCGTAAACGGTATCTTTTGGTACGTTTACAGTGATGTGTTCTGTGATGTTGATCGCTTCTGGATCGGTAGTGTCTTTATCCAGTTGTTTGTAAATAGGGCAAACTCCGGTAGCACCGCGGTAAATCAATAGTCCGCTTGCTGCTGCGCCTTGTAGTCCAAGAAGCGGATGTTTTCCAATGTTTTTTAAGCTTTTATATAAAAGCCAGCTTCCGGCAAGTAAGGAAATTATTCTTTCACCTTGATCTATGTTTTCTTTTCCGGTAGGGTTAAAGCTTAGTTCAGATAAGCTATCGGTGATCTTGTTGCTCCATTCGTTTTTCATATCTCGCTGTTTTTGAAATACAGAACAACAGGGTAGCGTATTAGTTTTAGAGATTTTGAAAAATTGAATGGACAGGTTGGCAGTGTATTTAATTATAGCAGGTGCCTTTTATTGTGTATCAACTTTTTTATTCCATTTATTGTTTAAGTATTTTCTTATTGGGATGTCGTAAATGACCATGACCAGGTAGGCGGCTCCAACCAGTAGAATTACTCCGGTTATGGTGATGAAAGTCAATTGCATAGTGCCTGGTTTATGGTTAATATAGTAATTACCGAACATCCATAATACGGCATAATGTGTCATGTATAGTGGGTAGGAGATTTTTCCGGAAAAGATGCAGATTTTTTTAAAGCTGTTGGTTAAGGTCGCCCCTGCGCCTAAAGCGATCAATAGTGGGAAGTAAATTAGTATAATTATGGGTTCTGATAACCAGTTCCATGTGGAGAACGGGATGATAAAAGCAAGTAACAGTAATATGCCGAGGCCGATAAAGCCTAGCTTGTTTTTGATGATCCAGTTGGAACGGTAGATAAGTAATCCTGCTAAAAAGGAATAGGATATCCGGGCGCAGCCGTCCCAAAATGTTGGACCGCTCCAGCCACCCAGTAGATTTCCGGAACGATATGCGACGTAGCATATCGCAATGGCAGAGAGAAGGGTAAGCAGCAGCAGGAAGCGACGGCCAATGCGATAAAGCAAAATTCCGTAAACAATGTTGGCTACATATTCCCAAAATAATGACCATGATGGGGCATTGAAGCTGAATAGGTTAAAACCACGGTCTTCAATTATGGGCAAAGGAATAAGCAGTACTGAGCATAAAAATGTGAGGATGATCTTAACGGTGCTGTATAGTTCGGGATGGCCGCCAAATGGATCGAATAAAAATGCAAGCAGGCCTAATACCGATCCTGCTATAACCAGGGGTTGCAACCTGATGATCCTCGATTTGAAAAATTGAAGAATGCCCATTTTTGCGATGCGGTCGTCGTAGGCGTATCCGATTACAAATCCCGAAAGGCAAAAGAAGAAATCGACAGCTAAAAAACCGTGTCCGATGAAGTTCTTGCTGGCATCTGTATATACCCATTCCATAAAATGAAACGTGACTACGGCTAAGGCGGCAACGCCTCTTAGCCCATCGAGAATTTCGAAATGCTGTTTTGGTTGCAGAATTGCCGCGGTGGTTTTGTTCGTATCCATTTTAGGGTGGCGATTGTGCCTGATTGCTTTTGCCCCAAGTTATCTAAATTAATGATCCAATCAAATTTGGGTGAGTAGATTTGGTTTGCCGACTATTGCTTTTTGAAAACAGAGTCCTAAACATTGTTCCATATACCAGGCATGAGCAGCTATCTCATGAATTAAAGATGGCCAAGTTTAACAGAAGTAAAAAGGAGGTGCACCTCCTTTTTACTTCTGTCAATGATCATAAGAAAGTACTTTGAAAACTAAATTTTTTGCTAGACAGTCTCAACAACAAAAACAATTCCTACACAAACGATTACCGTCAAGCAAAGAAAAAAAATATCAGCTTTTAACTTGGAATAATTTCCGTCTATTCTTGATAAAACTACAGCTCTAGCTTTTTTATTAAGGACAAAAAATGCTAGTGGCATAAGTAAAAAATATAGTATGTTCATCTATTAAATATTTTAATCGTAGTAAGCATCACCAATACAAACTCCAAAAGTAATTACTGAATCGCAACACCAAAAGCATTTGTCATTGCTAGAATTGTCCAGGAGGCGGCAGTTGAGTCACCTAAAGCCCATAATACATCTGCTCCAATTGCTGTAATTGCACATCTAATATAAGCATTAGCATCGAGTTTAGCACTTGCTGTATGAATAAATGGATATCAGCGACATCTTGTTTTTCCGCACATAAAGGGAAGGTGTTTCCCGTTAAAAATAGGTCTTTACTGCAAATTTGAATTGCTCAATAAATATTTTCTTGAAAACACTGATGTTATTCTGTTCATAAAAGATCAACATTGCTTTTTTATATTCAATTGCGTCAATAGTCCTAAAGGATATAGGGCAATATTGGTTAGCAATAAGTATCGCATTACTAACTATCCTTGCTGTTCTTTTATTACCATCGTTAAATGCCTGTATATACGATAGCAATACCAATGCAAGCAATGATTTTTCAAATATGTTGTTTTTTCGGTTAATCAGCCGGCACATGTCTTCCAATGCTTCCCTGATTTGGTGCTCATTGTCTAGTGGTCTATAATTTGTTCCTGAAATACCTACACGTCGCTGCCTTATGTTACGCTCAACTTCAAGATCTTTGATTAATATGCTTTGTATATCTTCTATTCTTGCAATGTTCAATGGCACTACGTAATCTGGAGTTTCAACAATAAAATTCAGTGCTTCCTTGTGATTTAATAACATAGTAGCATCATCTTTTGGTTTACCAGCAGCAGTTTCTTTGTCTCTTAACAGGCGTTCAGTTTCTAATAGTGAATAGGTATTCCCTTCGATTTGAGATGATTTCCAACTTAAATCTATAGCTAGTCTTTCCATTTCTTTGTTGTAAGCGGCAGCAGTCATATGACTTACATTATTCTGAAACTCTTCCTGTAATTGCTGTAATTCAATTACTTCGCCTGTCGTAAATAGGTCAACATCACGTAATATGTCAGTAATCAGTTCGAAATTGAAGCTTTCCTGGATTTTACGCTCATCAATTTCCTTCTCAAAATAAATATCCATATCAGTAAGATTAAACAATTGACTTATTGGACTGATTATATATCGTGTAGCACGAGTCTGACCATCGGCTAATAATTGGCCATTTTCTACCAATGCTGCTATTGCCCTTTTTGTAGTCGCAAAAGAACCTTTGGAAATAGCTTCATGGATTTCTTTAGATGAGCTAGATGGATGGTCTTTTATGAAATTAAGAATATCAGTATTTATTGGTTTCATAATTACGGCTCATTAAATATATAATTACGGCTCAAATATAAGCATAAATGAGCCGTAATTTAGATAAAATTGAGCCGTAATCGAGTTACGGCTCATTCTTTAGCATATTACGGCTCATATTTGGCGTAATTTGAGCCGTAATTTCATTAAACGTGAGCCGTAATTGATTTACAGCTCATCTGCCAGATTAATAATGCTCGCATCGGGATTGTAAATAGTATCCTTAATGAAATAGGAATTTTGAAATAGGTTATTTTCAAGCCGAAAGCTCCAGGCGATAATGTAGGTTTATAAACACAAAGCCTCTCCCGATTAGGAAGAGGCTTTGTGTTTATTTTTTCCAGAAGACTATTCTCCGCGTTTCCGCTGATTGTCTTTATTTGAAGTCTGGTCAGACCGCTGACCACCTCCGTTAGTTATACCTTGTTGTTTTTTATCATTTTTCACATCGTGGTGTGCGCGGTCAGATGTTGGATTACCTTGACCGTTTACTGCTTGCTTTGAATCTTGTTGATTTTTCATAACTGTAATTTTTGTTTATGTAATGAACCAAGTGTCAATAGATGTATAAATAACAGGTTGCCTAAAATTATGTTTTAAAAAATTTAGTCTTGTACCGAAATACACATTCCTGGCAGTAGTAGAAATCTAAGAATTAAATAAGCTTAAAGGCTGATATTTCAATTTCTGAAATACCCCTAATTTTCTTTTTGGTTACCATTATAAAATATATCTGCTAATCCAGTGGCGGTAAACCTAACTTTGGTTGTCTTATCTATTAAACGAGTAACACATGGCCTTACAAACAGAGCAGTCGGATGGACCGGCAGACTTTGACAAAGTTTATATGAGATATTATCCTGCCCTAAACAGATACGCTTACCAGATGGTAAAAGACGGCTCGGTTGCCGAAGATATGGTTCACAATGTTTTTTTAAAACTTGTTGAAAATGAAGTTGCACTGAACAACCCGGCTTATCAAAAAGCTTACCTGTACCGTGCTGTCTATCATGAATGTTTAAATCATATTAAACATCAGCAGGTTAAAAATGGATATCAAATGGAGAAATTTTCACATGCTGAAGAAATTGCTGATACAAATGTAAGTTCAATTCAGCACAAAGAGCTGAAACAAGCAATTGCCGATGCTATGGATCTTTTGCCAGAACAGTGCCGAAGGGTTTTTCAAATGAGCAGGTATGAAGAGTTGCGATATAAAGAGATTGCCGATTTACTTGACATTTCTGTAAATACCGTAGAAAAACACATGGTTAAAGCATTAAAACGACTAAGAATACAATTGAGTGACTACTTAACTCTGCTGATTTTCTGGTTCTTAATTAATTAAAAGATGAATATAGATTTATTAATTCATTACATCAGCGGAGAGACAACTGCTGAAGAAAATATAACAGTAAAAACCTGGTGCGCACAGCATATCAATAACCAGCAACAGCTAGATGAACTGCGGCAGGTTTGGGAAATGAGCGCTATGGATCAGGATCCGGCAGTTGCTGACACAGCTAAATCTCTTTTAAGGTTTAAAAAGAAAGTAGCTGCTCAGCAAACGAGTAATTTAATTTTGGCCAAAAAAACATATCCCTGGAAATACTGGATGCAAGCTGCTGCTATTTTTGCAGGTATCCCTCTGATTATCTGGTTTTATGTAATTCAGACAAAATCTGGTGAAGACTTACTCGTAAATACAACCAGTAAAACTGAAACTACTCAATTATCTGATGGATCTATTGTTGTGTTAAACAAAAATTCTAGCTTGAAATTTCCTGAAACCTTTTCTGGTGGCACAAGAACTGTAAGTTTAAACAAAGGTGAAGCATTTTTTAAAATCAGTCATGATACCCAAAAGCCTTTTTATGTGCTTGTTAACGGGATCCAGATCAAAGTAGTTGGGACCGCTTTTAATGTGAAAGTAAAGGGTAAACAAACTGAGATTATAGTGGAATCTGGTAAGGTGAAGGTGAGCAAAAATAGAGATCAGGTTTTGCTGGCCCCACAGGAAAGTATAACGATCAACCCTTCAGGTTTGCGCTTTGTTAAGGAAAAACATACCGATCTTCTTTACAATTACTACCGCAGTAAAAAGTTTATTGCTAACGGGACTCCGCTTTATAAACTGGCTGAAGTTCTTGAAGAAGCATACGGTGTTCAAATCTCTTTTGATAATAATCGTATTAAAAATTTGCCTATGAGCACCACTTTTGAAGATGAATCACTGGATGACATCTTAAATGTGATTGCCAAAACCTTTAATCTGAAAGTAAATAAAAATGGTACACACATTTCATTCAAAATAGCAGGATAACTATCTATGATTTATAATCAAATTTTAAAAATTGCAGCAGTTTTAGTCGCAGTATTACTATTTACTAATACCTTGAGCAATGCCCAAACGCAGCAGATCCAGGAAAGAAAAATTAGTATTGATCTTAAAAAAAGCCCTATACAGACGGTTTTAAGAGAGATAGAAAAAGATGGTGCTTTTGTGTTCTCTTACAACACTACACTTATACCAAGAGATAGCCTGGTGACCATTAAAGTGGATGGGCTTACCGTAGCTGATGCACTTAAAATGCTTTTTCAGGATAAATACCAATTTACTGAAAACAAAAATTTCCTCGTGATCACGGCTGCACCCAGGTACTTAAAAATTATTACTACCGATGTGACCTCAGACCAGCAAAATTATTCTATCAGTGGATTAATTGTGGATGAGGTATCTGGAGAGCGGCTGGCTAATGTTAGTGTTTATGAAAAACAGCTTTTGGCTGCAACGCTTACTGATGAACATGGTTACTTTAAACTGAAGTTTAAATCTGGAAATGCTAAAGCGCTTGCGGTTACGGCCAGCAAAATACAATATAAAGATGCTGTAGTAAATTTCCTGCAAACGGTATCAGTGTCTGACAGAATCCGCGCTTCTGATTATCAGCGTGCTGCCGAAAATAGTATGGGCATTGAAAAAGAAGGTCTGGGTAGGTTTATGATCGGTGCCAGGCAAAAAATACAAAGTTTAAATATCCCTGATTTTTTCGCGAAAAGGCCTTTCCAAATTTCAATTGCTCCTGGATTGAGTACACATGGCCTGATGAGCTCACAAGTGGTGAACAAGTTCTCTGTAAACCTGGCTGGCGGATATACTGCTGGAGTGAAAGGGTTTGAAATTGGTGGAATTTTTAATATTAACAGGTTTAACTCAAAATACGTGCAACTGGCTGGGGTTTTTAACCTGGTTGGTGGAACAGTGACCGGACTACAATTTGCAGGGGTTAGCAATAAGACACTTGACAGTGTTAAAGGTGTACAGCTGGCTGGTTTTCTGAATAAAGCTGAAGGTGTAGTTGCGGGGGTACAGTTGGCAGGATTAAATAATGAAGCTCATGTGTTAAAGGGTGTTCAAATTGGGTTAATCAATGTGGCAGATTCTTCTGCGGGTGCCAGTATTGGCTTAATCAATATCATCAGGAATGGTTTTTATAAGGTAGGTTTATTTGCAAATGATCAATTTAATACCAACCTGTACTTTACTTCTGGAACACACCGGTTTTATACAACCGTACATGCCGGTGTTAATTTAGGTGCCGATCAGCGTAAATTTGCTTTAGGTTTAAGTGTAGGTCATGATTTTATGTTTAGCGACAAAGCTTATTTATCGGCTATTGCTGATTACCAGATTTATGGGTCTAATACTTTTAGAGAAAACTGGAAGCAGGCTAAATTACTCATGAATGTACAGCTGACTAAAAATATCAGCGTTTTTGCAGGACCAACTTTCAGGCGTTATACATCTCAGCTTTATTCTATGGACACCAGTGTTGACGATTTTGGATATACAAACTATGGCAGAAGGGATGTCAAATATAAAAACAAATTTGGATGGGAAGCGGGAATTGCCTTCAATTCCGCTTTCAAACCTGCCCAGAAAGTTACACATAGCTCTGAGAATTGGTATATGGGCTTTGCAGCGACTGGTGGCGCCGAAATCTCAAGTAAAATGGCAGTGATGGGCGGATCTGTATTTTTGATCCGCGAATTTAATGATCGTTTTGCCGCTACGTTATCTGCTGGTTTTAACTACCTGCGGGGAAGTAAGTATTTATCGAGTTATAACTACTATGGTGTAATTACAAACAGCGGATCGGAAAGACCAACTTTCAGCGCGATACCTATAAAAGCTGGTATCAGGACTTATACCGGGAAAAACTTATTTTTCTTTGGCGAGCTGGGGTTCTTATATGGTCTGAGTAATCCAAACTATATGACTTCATTTAATGAAAACAGGGTTTTTGAAAAAAATTATTATGGTAAAACGCCAAGATCTTTTATCGCGGCTGCAGGTGCAGGGTATGATTTAGGTCATGGTTTAGAAGCTAATATAAGTTATGATGGTTACCTGGGGCAAAATATGCAACTGGTTACGCTACGCCTTGCTTATAAATTTAAACTGAGCAAATAAAGATGGGAACAGATAAAAAAAGAGTGCTCTTTTATCTGCTGGATGGTGCCCGGCCGGATATTTTACAAGAGCTGATTACGGAAGGAAAACTACCGCATTTACAGCAAATGGTAGAGGAAGGTACTTTTAGGATCGCAACAACTTGCTTTCCCTCTACTACTGGTCCAGCTTATCTTCCCTTTTTAACCGGCCATTTTCCCGGAACGATGAATATCCCTGGGATCAGGTGGTTTGATAAACAGGAATTTAAAAGGACAAGGTGGAACAAAATGGCTATGCGGTCTTATTGTGGCCCAGAAGCTGGCTGGTTTAATACGGACATGCCAGCTGATAAAGCAACGCTGTTTGACCTGATGGGCGAATCTTATAACTTATATAATATGATTACCCGGAATATTCCTGATGAATATGATCTGGGTAAAAAAGGGAAAAACTGGTTGTATACACGGGCTCATTTTCTAAAAAGACATCATCCTGTGGATATTCAGGGGCATGAACGCGTGATGTCGTTATTGAAAAGTGGTAAAGATTTTGATTTTTTATTTGCTGTTTTTCCTAGTGTGGATTGGGATTCTCATTATCACCATATCCGGGATCAGCGAACTATTGATGCTTACCAGATTGCTGATAATAGTATTGGCGAGGTAAGGGCTTATCTGGAGAAGAAAGGCTGGTGGAAGAATACGCTGTTTATGTTAACTTCTGATCATGGCTTAACGCCTAGTCATTCTCATTTTGATTTGGGAGACTGGATGACCGATCAGGGGTTAAAATCTGTTGGTTACCCAGTGATCTGGCGCAGTCATCCTAAATCTGCGGTGATGATTTCCGGAAATTCTTTTGGCAGCATTCATTTATTAAATCATGAAGGTAGCCATGTTTTATGTGATGATGAGCTTAAAAACTATTTCGGTGCAGGAAGAATGGCCGAATTGCTGAAAGAGAAAGCTGTTGATTTTATCGCTTACCGGGGAAATAACGAGGGTGAGTTTTTTGTGCAGAATTACCAGGGTAAAGCTTTGATCGTAGTGAAGGGTGAGCATTTCTCTTATGAACCTGTGGATGCCGACCCGTTGTCTTTAAACCAGATTTCGGTTACTGGTCAGCGGGAAGCACTGGAAAGTACTTTTAAAAGTTCTTATCCTGATGCTTTGGTGCAAATTTCACAGTTGTTTAAAAGCCGGCGTGCAGGGGATATGGTCGTGAGTGCAAGAAATGGTTATGATTTGCGTGATTTTTGGGAATATCCTGAACATAAAGGTTCTCATGGATCGCTGACAAAAGAACATATCCTGGTTCCTATGATTTACAATCAAAAGGGTTGGGCGGAGCATGCGGCGCGTACAGCTGATATTTTTCCCTCTTTATTAAAGTGGATGAACAAACCTATTCCAGCGAATGAAGGTGACGCTTTAAACTAATATATTTATTTAAATTAAGATTTTATGATAAATGCAGACAAAGGTCGGGCGCAGGAAGAACTTGTGCCTGCTAAGGAGAGTGCATTAAATAGTGTGTTTAATAGAAATATGATTGTAAAAGGAGGGCTGTGGTTGTGCCTGATTACGATTGCCTCTGTTGCTGTGGTGTTTTTTTATAACCGGTCGGGTGACACTTTAATGGCGCTGTCCAGTATAAAAATTGAATTTATATTGTTGTGTTTTGGAATGGTTTTTTTAGATCTCATGCTGGGTAGCTGGCGTAACCATATTTTTATCAGGAAGATAAATCCCGGATTATCCCATTGGGTGAGCTTTCAGGCTAATATAGCGAATATGTTTATGGGTGCAATTACTCCTTTTCATAGTGGAGCTGGCCCAGCCCAGCTGTATGTTTATAATCAGCATGGGGTGAAATTGCTGGATGGATTTATTGTAAGCTTGATTAATATGGGATCTACATTGCTATTTATGCCAATGGCCGGGCTGTTTGCTATTGTGTTTATGAATGATCAGCTGGAAAGCGGACTGGTTTTGACTTTGCTGAAATATGGTTTCTCTGTGTTTTTTATTTTCCTGCTGGTGTTTATGCTGGCTTTTTTAAAGCCTGTGCTAGTTGGCGAGCTGATCGTCAAAATGGCCAGTGTATTTGGCCTGATTTTTAAATCTAAAAAGGAAAAAGCTGAAAACTGGGGTTTGAAGTGTTATAATAACGTTGTAAATTATCAGCAGATCTGCAAAAATTTACTGGCAGAGTACCCGATGTTGTTTCCTTTGAGTATGCTGATTACTACATTGTTGTATTTAAATAAATATGCTATGCAGTATGTGATTTTGTTGGGACTGGGAATACAAACTGAGCTGATTGAAGTGATCAGTATCCAGATTCTGATCCAGTTTATGATTTATTTTGCACCTAGCCCCGGAGGGAGTGGTTTTGCTGAAGCTAGCATCTCTGTATTGTTTGCAAGGATTGTTCCGGCTGCTGCTTTATCGATATTTACACTTTTGCAAAGATCGTTTCTGTTGTTTTTTCCGGCTCTGATTGGGGCATTTGTCGTTCTGCGTTTATTAAAAAAACAAGTGGTTAAATAAGAGATGCCTGAGTTAAAAGCTATTGGTGTTGGCTAATGAGTAGTTGAATTTTTTACTGTGTTATTCATTAACTTAAATTGTATTTAACCGGAATAGGTGAAAAGAAGAAAACAGGCAGTTATTGGATTGCGTACTTCTGCAATAATTCAGCGGCATAGTTTGCACATAGTTCATTTGGTTGATAGGTGTCAAATTCCTCGCTGATACGGATCACGTTCTCTTTGTAGATCTTGTTTTCCAGGATTTCGACTGTTGCATTATAAATTGCTGTAGCGGCAGGGGTCTCTGTCTTCAGGTCTATTCCTAATTTGAAGTAGGCTATACGAGAACAAATCTCAATTTTACCTTCATTAACTCCTGCTGTAACCATAGGTAATTTATGCTTGAGGCTAAGAATGGCCCCACCATAACCTCCATTGGTTATGTAGACACTTGCATATGCCATCACTTCTTCAAAGGGCACAAAATCTGTAATGATAAAATTGTCACCAGTATATTTTTTTCTTAGTATTTCTGTCCCGTTGCCGCCTGTTGTAGCTATAACTAAGATGTCTGTGTCCATAAATGCTTGTAGTGTAGGTTCCAATAGTTTTGTCGTATCCGTTTCGACTGTTCCTTGAGTAACCAGCACTATTTTCTCATACGTATTTAGGCGTTTGTCAAACCATGTCTTTTTATTATTTGGTTTTAAATAGGGCATCAAAGCTCCGATATAATGAATATTACTTCCAAGGTCGTTACGTTTATATTCTAAATTTGGTGTGCCGATCTGTAAGTGTAGATTTGCAGATTTAACCAATATATTGGTAAAGAAGGATGCTGTAAATGGGACATCATATTTCCTCAGAATGTTTGAAAAAGCAGCAATAGGTTCTTTGTAAACTTTTAACACATTTTTATATAAATCTGCATATAATGCGCGTGTTTTATCATCTTGTGCCGGAGACAGTCCCGATTTGTAGGGTGCAGTGTCCTTTGAATCTTCTGGTAAAGGGATTACACCAATGGACATTACAGGAACCTGGAGCTGATACCGAACTAAAGGACTAGCGGTAAACATATTGTCACAAATCATCAAATCAAATGGGAAAGACTGGTGAATTTGCTGAATGTCTTTAAAGTATCCAACTGCACGTCCGGTAAACAAGTGATCCAGATAAATCATTGTTTTTTTTACTTTATCATTAGTCTGAAGGTCAGGAAGCAATTGTTGCATGTTGTGGCTGTTAATATTCAGCTTTGCTGTGTCGGTATAGTGCTGTATATTAAGGTCTTTTAATTTGTCCTTGTAATTGTCAGATACGTACCATCTTACCTCACAACCGGTCTGCTGTAAATATTTAGCTAAACCTGTTAAGGGGTTAAAGTGACCATCAAGAGAGATACATGCAAATAGTATTTTTTTTCCGGTAAGGTAGTTTTCCATTTTATTGATTAATAAAATATAATTACATTTTAATTTTCAGTCAAATATGTATAAAATGCAAAATGATTGAAATCACCTATTATGGGGATATTGAGCAAGTATTAGGGGAGTTCCCAATAATTATAATGTTGATTTTTATCGGGGTAGATGGCAGCATGGAGTGCAATTTTGATACAGCTGAAGTTACGGGCCTCAAACTGATGAACTTCTTGTAGGTAAGTCTATTTCTATTATCCCAAAATCAAAAAATATATAGCTTTAAAAGCAATTAGCTGCTCATCTTAGCAATTATTTTCAAGAAATATATCCCCAAATTTGGTGAATTTAATATCAAAATTTTAAGTGAAAAACTCCGTTTATGCTTCTAAAACCGTATCTGAATTAAATGGTTTAGCCATAAAATAAACGTAAATAAACACAATAAAAAGCATCATGAAATCCAATTACATTCCCACTTTTTTTATCGCGATCGCAGTTATTGCCATTGCCTCTTGTAAATCAGAAAATGGCAGCATCCCTACTGGAGGTAAAGCCGATTTTTCCAGGTACATTGCTGTAGGAAACTCTTTAACTTCAGGTTTTGCGGACGGAGGACTTTATCTTGAAGGCCAGCAAAATTCTTATCCAGAGATACTTGCAGCCCAAATGAAGGCTGTTGGCGGAGGTGAATTTACTACTCCCTTATTTAATGCGAGCCAGTCTAACGGTTCGGGCCATTTAAAACTTGTTAAATTTAATGCAGATGGCACTCCCGTGATAGAAAAGGTCACCAATAATCTTGCTGTACGTGATCAGATCGTAATCGGGGGAAATACCGTTACCCTCTTTACCAAATACCAGGGTGCAATAAACAACTACGGTGTTCCCGGTATTAGCCTCTCACAAGTTACCCTTGCTCCCTATGGAAATTTTAACGGTTTTTTTGAGCGGTTGTTACCAAATAATGCACCTAATAACACGACTACTTATCTCGATTTTGTGGTTGAAAAACCTTTTACCTTTTTCACCTGCTGGTTAGGTAATAATGATATTTTAGGTTATGCTACTGCCGGTGCGGCTTCTCCGGTACCCCCAACAGAGAAAGCCCTTTTTAATACTTTATATAATCAGGTAATTACTACGCTTACTGCAAAAGGAGCAAAAGGAGTTGCAGCTACCATTCCCGATGTAACTAAAACTGCATTTTTTACTACCGTTACTTTACCCTCACTTTTAAAAGCAGTACAAGCTACAGCTCCAACCATAAAAGAATTGTATATACAAACTGGTAAAACCACTGTAAGAGCAGCTACTGACCAAGATTTGTTTGTCTTAGATTTTGCTTCAGCAGGTCTTTTGGGGAAACCAAATTCAGCTGGCCAGCCTTATGGCTTAACGCCAGAAAATCCTATTGAAAATAAATTTGTACTGGATGTGGAAGAGACCGTATATGTTAAAAATTTTATTACTTCCTATAACGATATCATTAAGGCTGTCGCCAAGGCTAAAAACATCGCTGTATATGATGCTTTTACTGATCTGAATGAAATTGTTGCAGGAAAAACTATAAATGGCCTCCAGATCACAGGTGAATTTATAAAAGGTAATCTTTTCTCCTTAGATGGAATCCACCAAACCCCAATGGGATATGCCATTGTTGCCAACGGATTTATTAAAGTGATCAATGAAAAATACGGAGCTAACTTAAAACCTGTAGACATTTCAAAATTTAGGGCAGTACAGATACCTAAATAAACATCTTGCAAAAAATAAAATACACTAATTATGAATATTATTATATCCATAATTAGTGTATTTGGATATAATAATATTCATTGTAAAGTTAAAGAAGGAGGGCAGCTATTGATAGGTTATAGGCCAACTAATCACTCCAGATTGTAAGGCTTGTAGGATCATATAATGCTATTTATTTAACAGAGCCAATTGTGGATACCTTGAGCATTACAATATTCACCTTCCCGGCTGCCTTTAATTTGAGTGTATTATTTGGTTGCTGTGGAAAGAAAACATCAGTCATAACCGTAATGCCTTCGTCGGCAAACAATTCTACAGACGCCGCATCTATATACAAGGTCAGCTTTTTGTGAGGAGCATTTGAAATTCTTTTTGAGCTATGTTTTTTGGCAAAACCTGACTCAAAACCGGACTTTCCTGCCTTGGTACGATCGATGAAATAGCCTGTGGTCTGCTGATAACCTACAATTAGTTTTTGATTATTCCCATCACCTAGTTCAAAGGAAAAATCCCCTGGACTATCAACCTCGATCTCAATCTTTGTTCCTTTTCCCTTTTTTAAACTAGCAGAAATGTCTAGTGAATCAACCCCAGTCAATCCTTCCCGCTCATATACGATCTTCTCTAGTTGCCTAAGTTCTGGAACAGGATTTGAAGCGAGATAAAGCTTATCATCAATCTTCGTCAGTGTTAAATCCCTTGGGATAGTGGTTGCTCCGCGCCAAGCAGTAGTAGGAACTAGATTGGCATAATTCCAGTTGTTCATCCATCCCATCAGTATCTTCCTTTTTCCGGTGTTGGAAAACGTAACGCCAGCATAGTTATCAGTTCCATAATCCATCCATTTTTGTTTTTCTGAGTCGGGAGTGAAGGTTTTCCCATCAAAATCACCTGTAAAATATTGGGTTGCAGAACCACCATTAGGTCCGCCCGGATTGATGCTAACCAATAGCACCCAATGGTTTTTTCCGTTAAGCTCAATCGGAAAAAGATCAGGGCACTCCCAAACACCATCATGGGCACCCAGTTTTTCGCCAAACTCGCTTTCCTTTGTCCAATTCTTAAGATTAGGAGAGGTGTAAAATGTTATCCGGTCCTTAGTTGCCAGGGTCATTACCCATTTTCCTGTACCAGGATGCCACATTACTTTTGGATCTCTGAAATCCCAGATCCCAGGATTTGGAAGCACTGGATTGCCGGGGTACTTAGTCCAGCTTTTTCCCTCATCAAGGCTATAAGCAAGGCTTTGATATTGATGGAGTCCAGTCTTTTGATCCTCTATTTTTTTGTTGTGATGGGTAAATATGGCCACCATCGCATTTTTGCCAAAACCGGCAGTATTGTTATTATCTATTATGGCACTGCCAGAGAATATCGTACCAAGACTATCAGGATATAGTGCGATGGGCTGCTCATCCCAGTGAATCATATCTTTGCTAATTGCGTGCGCCCAATGCATGGGCCCCCATACTGTGGAGTCGGGATTATACTGAAAAAATAAATGGTATTTTCCATTTAGGTATACCATTCCATTGGGGTCATTCATCCAATTTGCTTTGGGCGTAAAATGATAACCGGGGCGATATTCTTCACTATGTTTATCTTGCTGCATCGTCATTTTGCTAGTCGTACAGCTGTAAGAGCCTGCCATTAGCACAAGACCAAGGCCAAAATATAAACTTGTTTTTATTTCCATCTTCATTTTAATTATATGTTAATTGCTAACTATCTAAACCTTACCATATGCTTTTAAGTTGCCAGGCATGAATGTCCAGCATTGTTGAACCATCCTGTGAAAAGGTCTCTAATCCTAACTGGTTATCTGAGGTAAACGTGGTTGCACTTACTACCTTTTCTCCACCGTTGGCAAATATCTCAACAGAAGAGCGATCAACAAATATATGTAAGCGGAGCTTACCACCACTCAAACTCAGCGGAACAGAAAACTTTGTGGCAAAGGATTTTGTGAAACTGGGATCATTAATAAAGTTGGTACAATTGCGCCGATCTACGGTGAGTTCAGCGAGATTCGGATCATACCTAAGCGCTAGTTTTCTGCCCTCTCCGATGAGCAGGTTGAATCCGAAGGCCTTGCCAGTCCCCACTGTAAATGTAGCATCAAGTTCATAGGAGTTCTGCTGAGGAGCAAATCCTTTTAAAGATTGGACGCCTGTTACACGCAGCTTTTCTATAAGAAAGCCCTTCGTGCGAAGTTTGGCTAGCTGGGGAATAGGTTGCTGCAGGATTCTAAATCCTAACGGGGTTTCTTTCAATGTCATCATTCGTGGAATGGATTGAAAACCTTTTCCCCATTTGGAGGGCACTATCTTTGCATAATCCCAGTTACCCATCCATCCTATGGCAAATACCGAATCTGCAGATCCGTTTTTTTGGTCATAGTTCCGCCAAGTTCTGGTTGCATAATAGTCAGGCCCATTATCAAGCCATAAAGCATGTTCCAGATGCTGATTGGTAAGCTGATTAGAAAATATGATATGGTCAATCGCGATAAAACCAGTATTTAGATCACTGCTCAAATCAACGATCTCAAGCTGCGCTTTTTTACCTAGCCAGGGACGAACATCCCATCCCGCCCATTTAAAAACCTTTGTATCATCGCCTGTTTCTGTTTTCACAACCTTACCATCCACTAATAAATTTATACAAGTGCTGTCGCGGTGTTTTCCGCCCATCACTAGAAAATTAATAGCTTTATGATCTATAATGAAGGGCAAAGACTTTGAGCGGCCCTTAGCAGTTGGGTTTTCTCCAATGGTCAGATAACGTTTGCCCAGATAATCGGTTGCGTCTTTGACCAGGGATGTTTTGCTGTCTTGCACCAGATCCCATTTTGAACTTTCATCCTCGAAATCATCAAATATGGAGCCTTCGATGCCTTTTCCCAAACTGAGATAATCAGTGATCTGCCTGTCAGTTACAAAAGTCTTTCCGTCGAAATCCCCTACAAAGTATTGTACCCGGTTAGGCCCCCGACCAATTATGAGTACCCATTTTTTGTTTTTGCTTCCTTGTATGGGCACCTCAAAAAGATCCGGACATTCCCAAAATGAGTTTTTTGCACCCAGACCTGCAAAACTGCTGCAAAAAGACCATTTTTTTAAGTCGGTTGATTCATATATATGTATCTGCTGCACATCAGGACGGGATACGACCATCTTCCATTTTTTGTCCTTCTCATACCAGAATACCTGGGGGTCCCTAAAAAATACTTTATCAATATCCAGTATAGGATTTCCTTCGTAATATTCAAAACTTTTTCCTCCGTTTTTACTGATTGAAATTGATTGGGTCTCAGGCAAAGAGTCGCCGGGAACATGCCTGGTGTAGAAGGCGATCATACTTTTTTTTCCAAAGCCGCTATTATTTTCTTTATCTACCACAACAGATCCACTGAAGTATGAAAATCCAAGCCCCTCTTTCATTGGTCTTGGCAATTCTTTCCAGTGAACCAGATCTTTAGAGATCGCATGGCCCCACCAAAAAAGATGATATATATTATCATAGCGAATCAAACCGTCTGGATCACCCATCCAGCCTTTCGCAGGGCTGAAATGGTAAAGCGGACGATATTCTTCAGTTTTGCTGTCTAAATCCTGACCATAAGCATAGGAAATACTCAGGGAAAGCATGATCAGCGCAAGTCTGATATTGATTAGGTTAATGAATTTGATTCTTATCATAGTTACTGATGGGTTGAAAATTTATAGGTGGCTAATAGCCAGGATTTTGCACGTAGCTGTTTTCGCTAAAAAATATTTGATTTTGAGGGATTGGAAGGAACTCATCTCTTCCTTTCGTGAATTTCGCTCCCTGGTAAATACTTCTTGTAGCTTTTTCCGTATTAAAGAAGGAATTGATTACTTGATCAGCCACACCCCATCTAATCAGGTCGAAAAACCTTTCCCCTTCCAATGCCATTTCCAGACGACGCTCAAATCGCACAGCCTTTCTGGCATTTTCCTGATTCCAGATAATATTTGTACCAGGAATATATTGTTGAATATTGTATTTCGATGTAGGCTGTCCGTTTGCAAGGATCAATTTGGAAGTGCTCCTGGAGGCCCTGTCCCTTATCGCATTGATCAGCGATAGGGCTTCGGCCTGTCGGCCAAGCTCGATTAAGGCCTCAGCCTTGAACAACATTACATCAGCCAGCCTGATCATGATTCTAGCCTTTGTGTTGCCAAAGAACGGAGCAAGATTGATAAAACACTCACAATCCGGTGAAACGTTTTCTTTCATTGAGTTATAGGTTCCATACAATGAAATGCTCCTGCTCCAGCTTTCAGTGACCACTCTTGCCGGGTCATATTTCCACGGGGCACCAGGTCTTGATATGGTATGGTCCACCCTTGGATCAACAGTATGAACAGCGAAATCCACATTTTGCTGATTAAAGGCATCAAGCAATGGGACCCCTGCATCTGTTGTCCTAAAAACATTCATTAATGTCTGCGAGGGCTTTTGGAAATCGCAGCATCCCATCCCCTGAGGTACGGTAAGCATATCACCAAAATTCACCCGGCCTCTTCCTGCGCCATCATTGCTAGAAAACTGTACCGACATAATTGCCTCTACACCATTCTCAAAGGTTCCCGAAGTAAAGTTGTTTGCGAAATCTGCCTGTAGTTTATATTCGGAAGCCAGTACCTGATCTGATGCTGTGATAACCTCTTGTAATCTGGTCTGGTCGATCCCTGTAACAGAATGTGTTGCATTTTGCGTATAGGCTTGGAATAAGCGCGTTTTTGCAAGGAAAGCGTAAGCGGCGTACTTATTAGCCCTTCCGATTTGCGGTTGTTTAACAGGCAGTTCATTCGCAGCGGCCTGAAAGTCGGTCGCAATCTTATCTAAGATCTGATCTCTGGTTAATGAATTATTCTTTACGAACTTGTAATCCCCGGAGGGTATCGTATCATCTATGTAAGGTATGTTCTTGAACAAATTTTCTAGCATCAGGTACCAGTATCCACGCAAGAAACGAAGTTCAGCAATCCTGGTTTTTACCAATGGATATTCTGCTTCACTAAATTTACTTACTACCCTGATCCCTTCATTGGCCCGCCTAATGCCAACATATATATTAAACCAGATGCTATCATAATTCCCCTGATCCGGTCTGGAGGCTATAAAAGTTTCCATGGTATGGAACACATCTCCATCATTTATGCCTCCACCTCCTTTGTAAGCATCATCGGACCGAATATTACCATATTGGTACATGCTAAAAGCCCTGTTGATTTCATCATTTCCCAATTGCGAATAGGCAGCCGTTACAAACCCCTCAGCCTGGGCGGGTGTGGCCACCTGGTTTTCATTAAGGGAACCTTTTGGCCCAACTTCCAGGGCTTTCTTGCAGCTGGTGGCCAATAGTACCACCATAGTAACCGTAAATATATATTTTTTCATAATAAATGTCATAATGGTTTAAAATCTAACGTTAATTCCGGCTGTTACAACCAATGGATTCGGATAACCAAATCCAGGGTTTTCAGGGTCAAGACCAGTAAAGGATTTAGATTTCATTAAGATGGCCAAATTGTCACCCCCTATATAGGCACGAAGACTCTGCATTTTCAGCTTTTTGATCATTTTTTTATTAAACGTATAGCCTATCTGAGCATTTCTCAATTTGAGATAAGAGCCATTTTCGATAAAATAAGTAGAAAGACGTGCTTCAAAGTTATCATCTGTTAGGGCCACTGCCGGAATGTCTGTATTCGGGTTTGAAGGTGACCATGCGTTTAGCAATCTGGCTCCCTTATTTGATGAGGATTCTACCGCACTCCAGAAGTCTGTGTAAAATTTGGCTTCATTGTTTATTGCTACATCCCCAATTCCCTGCAAAAGAAAAGAGAAGTCAAAGTTCTTATAATTAATGTTTGCATTAAAGCCATAGGTGTATTTTGGAAGTGGGTTTCCTATCCATGTACGGTCATTGGCATCTACAATACCATCATTATTTAAATCTTGGTAGCGGATTCGGCCGAGCCCTTTATTAGGCTGGGTGGCATGATTATCTACTTCAGATTGAGTCCTGAAAAGTCCATCGGCAACATAACCGAAAAAAGATCCGTATGTCCTTCCCAGGATGTTCTGTCCCTGACCATCACCACCATATGCATTTACAACTTCCGCTGGAAGATAGGTCACCTTGTTTCGAACGATATCAAAATTTCCATTGATGTCAATACTTAGGTCATCTGTCAGACGGCTTTTATGGCCTAAAGACAGTTCAAATCCCTGGTTTTTCATTGATGCACCGTTGACATAAGTATTTCCACCCTCGCCCAAAACACCTATATAGGGAGGCAACAGGAGGATATCAGTGGTGTTTTTAACATAATAACCAACACTGCCGTACAATTTCTGTTTAAAGAGTGAAAAATCTAGTGCAATATTGCTCATTTCTGTCGCTTCCCATCTCAAATTTGGATTGGCATTTTGTGAAAGATAAAATCCTGAAGGAAGTACGCCACTTTTGTTTCCATTGAGATCATAGGAGGTGAGATTATAGTTAGAGAGGTAGATATTGTAGATTGCATTATTATTGATCTCCTGATTACCTGTCTTGCCCCAACCCGCATGCAGTTTCAAATCGTCAAAAAAAGAAGTGCTGTTTTTTATAAAAGATTCTTCGCTAATTCTCCAGGCGGCAGAAAAAGCAGGAAATGTACCATATTTGTTGTTCGCTCCAAATCTTGAGGAACCATCTCGTCTAATGGTACCCGAAAGTAGGTAACGGTCCTTATAGGAATAGTTGGCCCTGGCAATATAAGACATAAGTACGTTCTTTGCTCCACTACCGCTGTTATCCTTGATACCTGTTCCGGCATCAAGATAAAGATAGTTAGGATCCTCCAGGACAAAACCTTCTCTTGAGGCCATAAACGTATTGGAATTTTCTACAAAGTGCTCAGTTCCTGCAAAAGCATTAAGCCTATGGTTTCCTGACTCTAAAAGATAGTTTATCGTATTTGTCCAAGTAGTTTTCACATTGTGTGTCTGGGTATTGATAACCTTGTTCACATCATTTACGAGATAGCCACTTTGGTATTTTTTCTGCCAGTTGCGGCTATTGTAATTGCCGTAATCAATACCAAAATTTGACTTGAATACCAAACCTTTCATGATCTTCATATCCGCGAAAAAATTGCCAAACAATCTCATATAGTCATAACCGTTTTGTTTGTTGTCTTCCAAAACACGAACCGGGTTCTGCCGATCATTCATTCCATCGACAGGACCACCCCAGTCTATCCCATTCACCGCGCGAACAGGAATTATAGGCAGAGCCTGAAGTGCAGAATTGATAATGTCTGCCGCTACCTCCCTGGTTTTTGTTAAACTAAGATTTTGCCCTATGGTTAACGCACCATCGAATAATTTGTAATCAGAGTTGATCCTGGCTGAAATCCTGTTAAATCCTGTTGTATTCACAATGCCTTTATTATCGAAATATCCTAATGAAAGTAGGTAGTGGCCATTTTCGCTTCCATTAGAAACTTGGGCATCATAATTTCGGATAATGCCAATCTGGGATATTTCCCTGAACCAGTCGGTGTTTGCGGTTTTAAGTGTCTTTGTAGAATTAAGGAACTCCGGCAGAATCACTTTATTTAAGACTGGCTGGTTAGTGCCCGCATCCACGTTCCAATCAAATTGATAACGAAGGCCGTTTGTGTTGGGGTCAAAGTTTCTATTGACATATGCTTGCCAGAGAATTTTACCATAACCTTCTGCATCGAGCATTTTTAGCTTGTTCACATAGGTTGACAATGAGGTATAGGCATTCCCGCTCAGCTGTGTCTTGCCCGATTTGCCTTTTTTAGTGGTTATCACAATTACACCATTTCCTGCCCTTGCACCATAAATACTGGCAGAAGATGCATCTTTAAGGATCTGCATAGATTCAATGTCTGCCTGGTTAAGTTCGTGCATGCCTGATTTTGTGGGCACTCCATCAATAATGTATAATGGATCATTGTTGTTTAATGTGCCAATACCCCTGATCCTTACAGTGGCAGGAGCACTAGGCGCACCATTTCCAGTGATATAGACCCCAGCTACCTGGCCTTGCAAAGCTTTCATAGGGTTTGCAACAGACTGTTTCTTCAATTCGTCAACGTCGACAATGGCCACATCCCCGGTAAGATCTTTCTTGCGTTCAGACTGGTATCCGGTTACGACCACTTCGTTGAGGTCAGTCGTAGTAACTTCCAGCTGGGTATCAATCTGTATGGAGGTGCCAACCTTAGTGTTGACCGTTTGAGCACCCATGTAGATAAATCTAAGTGTCTGTCCTGTAGCGGCCTGAATGGTAAACTTGCCATTTTCGTCAGTTTGGACCGATTTGCCCGTCTCCGTATTATATACAGAGGCGCCTGGTATAGGCTTTGATAACTTATCAGTGACCGTTCCGCTGATGTTACGGATTTGTGCGAAGGTACTTGCCAGAAAGGAAAGCAAGAGCGCACAACAAATTATTGCTCGTCTCATAAATATTAGTTTATATTGGTTAGTTCTTTTCTGTACAACCGGGAAGATAATCCAGACTATATAGAAGATATTAGTTTTAATGTTTTATTATATAAGCAGGCATGCATGAGGAATTAAGTTCATGCAGGACTTGTAAATAGATGTTCAAAAAACGCCTGGTATTCACGAAGCTCGTATTCCGGACAGCCTCCTTGTTTTGTTGCGATAAATGCTCCCATAGCACTTGCATTTTTAAGTATGGTTAAGGGGGGCTCAGCGCGGTAATGCGAGGCGATGAATGCCGCCAGAAAAGAATCACCACTGCCAATGGTGTCATTTACAGTAATTTCTGTCCCCCATACATTATAAGCCTCATTGTCCTTATAATATGAAGCGCCAAATTCTCCTTTTGTTACAATAACTTCAGGAATATTGAAGCGATCCTGAATGAAACGCACCTGGTCAGTTTCGCACTTTAGGGAACCGCCGAACATAATCTGTACAATTTCTAACTCTGATTCATTGAACTTTACAATGTCTGCTTTTGAAAGCAAGTGGCTTAATTGTACCTGATTAATAAAGGGTGGACGCAGATTGATGTCAAATACCTTGATGGCATTTGTGTCTAGAAGATGGTAAAGTGTATTGCGGGAGGTTTCGTTGCGGGATGCCAGGCTACCGAATATAAAATATTTGGATGGCTCCATTTGGTGAATAAGTTGCTGGCTTTGATGAATGAAATCCCAGGCAACCGGAAAAACGATTTCGTAAGATACTTCATTTCCATTGTTCATTTTAGCGAGCACCTGGCTAGTCTCATATTGATCATCAATTTGAAGCAGGCCAGTATTGATCCCCCAATTATCCATTAAGTCCATCAGCTTTTGTCCATTTTGGTCCCTTCCAATCCTGGTGATCAGGCTAGAGTCCATCCCCAGTTTGTTGAGATGATAGGCAACATTTAATGGTGCACCGCCAGGCTGGGGTCCGTCTGGCAAGACGTCCCATAATATTTCTCCGTAGCAGGTAGCTGGTGTGGCGTTGTAAGCTATGTTAGTTGTCATTATTTTTCAATTAATCATTAATGTAATACTATTTCGTTCTCACCTATCTGTTCAAGTGACCTTCCTTTGGTCTCTGGCATCAGCTTCCAAACAAAAATTAGTTGTAGCACCATCATCGCGCAAAAGAAAAAGAATAGGGTTGCACCGCCTAGTGATTCTGCCAGGTATGGAAAACAAAAGGCTATTAGCGCTGCCATTACCCAATGTGTGGAGCTTCCTAGTGTTTGTCCTTTTGCCCTAACTTTATTTGGAAAGATCTCTGAAATAAAAACCCAGATGACAGCACCTTGAGAGAATGCAAAGAAAGCGATAAACAGCATTACATAAAAAGGGATCGCAAACCCGGTAGGTTCGGTATTTAGAAAAGCTATAGCAACAAGGCCCAGAGAGATAATTAGCCCTACAGAACCGATATACATTAAAGTTTTCCTTCCTACCCGGTCTATGATGTTAATGGCAAGAAGTGTGAAAGCAAAATTGACTATACCGATGCCTACAGTAGAAAGTAGTGAGGAATGTGAACCCAGACCGGCCATTTCAAAGATCCTGGGCGCGTAATATATGATGGCATTGATGCCGGATACCTGATTGAAAAAGGCAAACAAAACTGCAAGTATTACTTGTTTATTATACTTACCTGAAAAAAGGCCGTCCTCTTTTTTGCCATCAGGAGAGCTAAGGCTGGATTTTTGGATAGCGGCAAGCTCTTCATTACAATTCAGCGGATTAATGATCCGAAGGATTTCAAGAGCTTTCTCGGTAGCCCCCTTTTTTAAAATAAGCCATCTTGGACTTTCAGGGATAAAGATGATCAGTACCAGGAAGATTATTGATGGAAATGCCTGAACACCAAGCATCCATCGCCAGGAAGCTTCGCCAGTTTGACTCAATAGATAATTTGACAGATAGGAAATTAGTATTCCCAGTACTACATTGAACTGAAACAGACCAACTAGTGTACCTCTTCGGTGTGCTGGAGATACTTCAGATATATAAATGGGCGCTGTGACGGAAGAGATACCTACACCAAGCCCACCAAGAAGGCGAAAAATCAAAAATACGTACCAATTGTCTGCAAGCGAGGTGCCAATAGAGGACAGCAGATAAGCAAGTGCGACAAAATAAAGGGTGTTTTTTCTTCCGAACCGATCAGATGGCCGAGATCCTATCAATGAACCGATCACTGTTCCAATAAGGGCAATTGATATGGTTAGTCCATGAGCAAAGGCAGAAAGCTTCCAGAATTGCTGAATTGATTTTTCAGCGCCTGATATTACCGCAGTATCAAAGCCAAATAAAAAGCCGCCGAGAGCTACTACCATGGACCAAGCCAGGACAGAGTGTTTTTTCATAAAAGTTTATTATTGGTTAAAGCCGCAAATTAGGTAGAATGATAAATGCCCGTTATTAAAAATTTATCAAAAACTTTAAATAAAATCTATCTTATTAAAATATTGTTAATCAGTGTTTTATGATTTGTTTGAAATTGAAAAGGTTTGTACTTACAATTTATCGACAGTATCCTTTCAATTTGGTTACATCTGGACCGGGTAGGATTGAGGTGCGTTTTTTAATGCGAAAAGTAATTTTTAGCTTTAGAACATGACTAACCAAATATCATTCAAAAACCAATTTTTTCAACGTATTGACATTTGCGTGTTCTGCCTGCTTTTCTCTTGCTTATTTTGTTTTAGCTCTTGCTATAAAAAGACAGAAAAGAAAAAGCTTACAATAGGTTTTTCTCAGTGTGTAGGATCTGATGTATGGAGAAAGACAATGCTGGAAGAGATGAAAATGGAGTTATCCCTTCGTTCGGGTACAGCGCTAATTTATATGGATGCGAACAATAGCAGCAGCAAGCAAATACAGCAGGTGGAAAAGATGGTCAGTGATGGGATAGATTTGCTGATTATCTCTCCAAATGAGGCATCTCCTTTAACGGCAATTGTTGAGCAGGTTTATGATAAAGGTATACCCGTGATTGTTATTGATAGGAAAACTTCCTCTTCCCGGTATACAGCTTATGTAGGAGCGGAGAACTACCAGGTTGGAAAAATGGCTGCACAATATATCGTCAAGTTATTGCAGGGAAAGGGGAAGGTTGTTGAAATTCTCGGACTCCCTGGTTCATCGCCAGCTATGGAACGCGACAAAGGCTTCTCTGATGAACTTAGCCGTTTCCCTGCAATTAAATTGCAGTCACAGATTTATGGTAATTGGATTGGAGGTAGTACTTATCAGCAGCTGGAAAGAGATAGAGACAGGATATTAGCGTCAGACGCAATTTTCGCTCATAATGATGTGATGGCGGCTAGTGCAACTGAATTTCTTAAACATAACAAGTCTGTCAAACCAATTCATGTGATAGGTGTTGATGCCCTGCCCGGACAAGGTGGCGGGTTGCAGATGATAAGTGACAAAAAAATAACTGCGAGTGTGCTATATCCTACCGGGGGGAAAGAAGCGATCAATATTGCTTTTAAAATTTTGAACAAGCAACCGTTTTCTAAGGAGAACATTCTTCAAAGCCTTGTTATAGATAGTTCATTGGTGCAATTGATGAAACTTCAATGGGCCAAGGTGTCAAGTCAGCAAAAAGACATTGAGCGTCAGCAGAATATGCTGGCGGATCAGCTCCGGGTCTATGATAGCCAGAGGCTTGTGCTCAGTATTATAGTTATTACTTTGGTGCTGGCGGTGATATTTGGGGGGCTTGCATTTTTCTCTCTCCTGGAGAACAGGAAAATCAATAAAAGTCTGGAACAAAAAAATACAGAAATCCTGGATCAGCGTAATCAGCTGCTGGATGCTTCTGCTAAAATTGAGGCCGCGACGGAGGAGAAGCTGAATTTTTTTACTAATATATCCCATGAGTTTAGAACTCCGTTAACATTGATACTTTCTCCGCTTGAGGATCTGCTTCATCATAAAAAAGCGAGTGATGGAGATAAAAAAGAGCTGAGGATGATTCAAAAAAATGCATATCGTTTGCTTAGGCTTGTTACTGAATTGATTGACTACCGAAAGATAGAGCACCAGAAATTTCGGGTTCATCCGACGAATAATGATGTGCAGTTTTTTTTAACTGATATTGTAGAAAGTTTTCGCTATTCGGCGATAAAAAAAGAGATAAACCTAAAACTTGTTGGTCCAAAAGAACAGATTTTAACAAGTTTTGACGTGAATATTCTGGAAAAAGTTATTTTGAATTTGCTGAGCAATGCGCTGAAGTTTACACCACGGCAAGGAAAAATTAAAGTGGCATTTTTAACAGGATTTGACAATTTGAGCATTGAGGTTGCCGATAATGGAAGTGGCATGAGTGAGGATGAACTGCTTCATGTCTGGGATCAATTTTATCAATCGGATACTGTTGAGTCGAGAGGATCAGGTCTGGGTCTTGCTTTGGTACGGGAATTAGTACACTTGCTGGGAGGGCAAATAGAGGTGCAAAGCAAGAAATGGCAGGGGAGTACTTTTAAAGTTATACTGCCATTGGCGAAACCGGTAATTGGGGAGCCCATTGAGCAAAGGAGCATTGAGCGTAGGAACCAATTATCTGAGCAGGTTAAAATTTTCATTACTGATGAGTCTCCGCTTGAAGAACAATCAGTATACATTGGTCAGGAATATATCAGGGAGCATTCCGTATTGATTATTGAAGATAATATCGACTTGCTAAATTATCTCTCCGGGAAACTTTCTTCTGATTATGAGATTTTTACCGCGCGTTCGGGTAGCCAGGGATTGAATGAGGCTTTTGAAAAAATTCCTGATGTAATTGTTTCTGATGTGGTGATTCCTGGCATTTCCGGTAAAGAGATTGCCAAGACGCTAAAAACAGATCTGCGTACCTCTCATATTCCAATTATCTTACTTACTGCTCAGAGTAGCCCTGAACAACAAATAGAAGGAATACAAAGTATGGCTGATGTGTATTTGACCAAGCCGTTCCATTTTGATTATCTGCTGGCTAATGTGCAAAATCTGATCAGGAACCGCATTATTTTAAAAGAGCATTACATTAGCGATATTAGTGTAGGTGGTGAAAAAAAGTTAACGATTAGTGCGTTGGACAAAAAGTTCCTTAATGATTTCGCTGGAATTGTTGAGCATCACCTTGGTAATGAGGCGCTGAGTGTTGATGATCTTGCGAAGACGATTGGTATCTCCCGTATTCAGCTTTATAGAAAGGTGAAGGCGCTGCTAGATTGTAGTATTACTGATTATATTCTCAACCGCAGGTTAAAGAAAGCTAGTTATCTGCTGCTCAATGAGGAATATTCTATTTCTGAGATTGCGTTTATGGTTGGTGTTTCTTCTCCAACTTATTTTTCTACTTTATTTAAGGGTAAATATGGAATGAGCCCAAGTGAGTTTAAGAAAAAAAAAAGTGTTTGATATGAGTTGGCGAAATAGAATTTACGCTAACCTTCTGTTGTCACAGACTTTGGTAGCATCAATAAAAAGGATAAAGCTTTTGAGTAATCCAAATCAGGATATTCCAGACCTAATACTCTTGTATTCTTGTAATAAGTTTCATGCTGATTATAATAATATTTTTCAGATTGAATAAACCAGGCTTTGCTCCCTAATTTCTGAGACAGGAACCATTTTTCAAACAACCTTGCACTACGACCATTGCCATCATTCCATGGATGTATTTTTACGAATATAAGATGGAGCATACTGGCAAAAAAGAAGGTTTCAGATATAGTCAGTTCAATGTTTAATAAAATTTCAAGGTCGGCAAACAATTTTTCCATCTCTGCAGGCACTTCAAAAGGAGAGGCAGCTACATATTCAATACGTCCGTCTTTAGTCGTAACAAACATGTTCTGGTTCCTGAATTTACCTAACCAGTTTGTAGATACGATATGTTTCGCTAATAGCTTATGCATCTCTGAAAAAGTATCTTTATCCGGCCTGTTTTCCGAAGCAAACTGATAGGCCAGATACAGATCATCAATCTTGCGGGTATAGTCTGGCTGAAATTCAATATTAAATCGCTTATGCTTAATATAAGAATCCAACTCTATAGGCTCACCTTCAATTTTACTAGAAAATACTGCTGCTACTGCAAAATAAAAATAGAACTCGTCAGTAGATAGGGGGGCATCTTTTAAATAATCAAAAGCTATAGATAAAGCGTCATTGGAAACTAACTGCTGGTATTGCAGCAAAAGATCAGTTGACAGGATTTGTAAATTGTCGATTGGGATCAATGCTAAATGTTGTGGAGCAGGGATTAAAATTATAGCTTTGCATTTTTTTATTACTTGAAATTTATGGCCTCAGATACTGCCTCGTTGCTGCAACTGTTCTTACCGGATTTTATACTGGAT
>Ga0247807_10000058_pt1 | contig 123263 bp, 105 predicted proteins | sample UWRJL074202C1_FD_179931 | JGI IMG/M metagenome (GOLD analysis project Ga0247807, IMG submission 179931) | Plant litter microbial communities from Arlington Agricultural Research Station in Wisconsin, United States - UWRJ-L074-202C-1 | ecosystem: Environmental > Terrestrial > Plant litter >...
CCGGTGATGTTGACAGACTCGGGCGCGGCCAGGAAGACCACGGTCTGAGCGAGGTGCTGGGGCTCGCCGAGCAAGCGAGTCGGGATCTGGTCGAGCAGGGCCTCGCGGCGCTCCGGGGTGTCATTGTCGCGCCCCGGGGTGGCCTGAGCGCCGGGCGCGAGTGCGTTGACTGTTACGCCCTGCTCGGCAACCTCGATCGCGAGCGCCTTGGTGAGCCCGACCACTCCAGCCTTGGCCGCGGCGTAGGCCGTCGCGCCGCGCACGAGTCGCCCTCCAGAGACTGCAGCGATCGAGGCGATGTTGATGATGCGGCCAAACTTCTGGTCGAGCATCGAGGGAAGCACCGCGCGAGTGACGTTGAAGACCGAGCTGAGGTTGCGGTCGATCTGGGTCTGCCAGGTCTCTGGCGTCATCTCGTGGAAGAACGACACAGCCCCGCCGCCCGCCCCATTGAGCAGGATGTCGACTCCGCCCCACTCGGCAACGATGGATGCGACGGCCTCCTGCACCGCATCGAAGTCGGTGAGGTCGGCGGTCGCAGAAAGCGCCCGTACGCCGTGCGCTTCAACGAGCGCTGCCGTGTCGGCGAGTCCCGCCGCGTTGAGGTCGAGACCCGCGACATCCGCGCCCTCGCTTGCCAGAGTTTCGGCGATAACTCGTCCGAGTGCGCCTGCCGCGCCGGTGACGATCGCGCGCTTGCCCTGAAGTCTCATGTCGTTTCCTTACTCGGGTGGCGACGTCGCCATCCCTCTTCATCTTCTTTGACAGTGGCAGACCGAGCGGACCGGCGCGACCACGGCAATTGTGTCTCTCCGTTTGAAACGTGTCAACCTGTGCGCTTCTCAGCGCGGCTTGTCTACCTCAACGATGTTGCAGCTATCTGCTCGTTGCACTTGACAGTGACCTGAGACCGGTTTAGGTTGTGCAATTGAAACGTGTCAAATCACAGCTCACATCTTCAAGGAGGAAATGTGTCCACTGCATTCAAACGCCGTTCGCGCGTACCGCTGTCGCTTATTGCAGGAGTTGGAGCAGCTGTGTTGCTGCTCTCCGCCTGCTCAACCCCCGCCGAGGAATCCGGCACCGGTGGAGAAGACAAGGCTACCGAGTTCAGCCTTCTCACCCCCGCCGAGAACTCGATCATTCGTGACGAGCTCGCTACTCTCGCTGGCGACCAGTGCGAGGCTGAAGACAAGGCGCTCCCGCTCACGAGCGAGACCGTCGCTCAGGCGGACGCCAACCAGAAGATCACCCTGCTCGCGAGCCAGGATGCTCTTCCCGTCATGTTCGTTGCGGGTACCGCCCAGGTGAAGCCCGACGGCGACCTCGGTGCCGGTGGCCTCATCCTCGACTACGAAAAGACGCTCACCGACCTCGGCGTGTGGGACAACATTCTCCCCGCAGCGGTCTCGACCGTGAAGAACATCTACGGCGGCAGCATGGCGAGCCTCCCGTTCCAGTACAACGTCGAGGGCATCTGGTACAACAAGCAGATCTTCGCCGACAACAACGTTGAGGTTCCCGAGACCTACGACGAGCTCCTCGATGCGCTTGAGACCTTCAAGAAGGCCGGCGTCGTTCCCATGACACAGCCCGGCGCTGCAAGCTGGACGATCACCCGCCTGCTCGGCAACCTCATCTTCCGCGAGCTCGGCCCGGATGCAATGCAGGCCATCGCCGACGGCGACGCCAAGCTCACCGATCCCGAGTACGTCGAAGCCGCGCAGCAGCTCGCCGACCTGGGCGCCGCTGGGTACTTTGGCGACGGAGTCACCTCGCGCGACACCGACACCGCCTACGCTCAGTTCCTCAACGGCGAAGCGGCCACGATGTACATGGGCTCCTGGTTCCTCGCGAACCTCAACGACGAGACCCAGAACGTGATCGGCGAAGACAACGTCGGCTTCTTCCCGTTCCCCTCGGTCGAGGGCGGTAAGGGTGACTCAGGTCAGTGGCCCGCCAACGCTGGTGCACCCACCGCGGCATCCTCAGCTCTCTACGGCCCCAAGGTCGGCGACTGGCTGTCGTGCATCGCCGAGAACTACGGCTCGAGCGTTCTCGCCAACCAGGGAGTCATCTCCGGGTTCCGCGTCAACGACGAGGTCAGCGACGTGAAGCCGCTCACCGCCGCGGTGCAGGATGTTGTAGCCAACGCTGACGAGACCGTGCTGTGGTTCGAAGCCAAGATGGACGCCAAGTCGACCACCGACGCTCAGGCCAACGTTGGACTGCTCATCACCGGCCAGATGTCGCCCGCCGACTACATGGCTCTCGTGCAGAACAGCCTGGACACCGCGCAGTAATTCAGCGCAACTGACAAGGGGTGGCGGATTCCGCGCACGCGGCATTCGCCACCCTTTTCCCTTAGACCCGCACGGCGCGAGTACGGCCGATAGGTCAGACTCGAACCGAAAGGAAGTTACCTCCGTGAATAGTGTCCTCGGCGACAAGCGCGCGATCCTGATCCTGCTGGGTCCCGCGCTGTTGTTCTACACGCTCATCAAGCTCGTTCCCGTGATGTGGTCGCTCGGCCTGACGTTCTTCACGGGCAACCCGCTGCGGGGCTTCCAGTTCTCCGGCGTCGATAATTTCGTGCGTTTCTTCAACGACCAGCAGGCGCTGCAAGCGCTCGGCTTCACGATCCGTTACTCGATCACGGTCACCGTCGGCCAGATCGTGCTGGGCTACCTGCTCGCGCTCATGTACGTCTTCGTGCTGCGCAACCAGGCAAGCTGGGTTCGCACCATCGTCTTCTTCGCCACGATCCTTCCCACCGTCGCAGTCGGTCTCCTGTTCAAGAGCCTCTTCGCCTTCGGACAACAGGATGGCCCCGTCAACGCCGGAATCGAGGTACTCGGCGGTACGGGGATCGACTGGTTCTCGACGGGAGCAGGAACCTTCGCCGTCGCTGTCATCATGGAGCTGTGGCGCTCCATGGGCTTCTTTGCTGTGCTGCTCTACGCTGGCCTGCTCGACATCCCCGAAGAGACCCTCGAATCGGCGCGCCTCGAGGGAGCTACGGGATTCAAGCTCGTCAGGTACATCGTGCTGCCGCTCTCGCTGCCCGTCTTACTCTCCTCGGTCATCTTCAGCTTCAACTCCTCGCTCAAGGTGTTCGACACTCTGCTCGCCCTCAACAACGGAGGGCCCGGAACCGAGACCACTCCGCTGACCCTTCTCATGTACCGCACCGTCTTCCAGTACGGCGACTACGGATACGGCAGCACGATCGCCCTCGTTCTCACGATCCTGTGCTTCTTGGTGACACTGTTCATCTTCCGCTCAGCTCGCCGCGACAACACGAAAGTAGGCTGAGATGACTACGGCCACCCTCGACGCACCTGCCGCAACTCGCCGACAGCGTCGCTTCAACGCGAAGCACATCCTGCGCAAGACGCCCGTCCGTATCCTGATCGCGGTGCTCGTGCTTGTGCAGCTCTACCCGATCTTCTGGCTCATCATGGGCTCGTTCAAGACCCAGAACGAGTTCTTCGCCAAGCCCACGTGGGCACTGCCCGAGAGCTTCTCGTTCGACAACTACGTTGCCGCCTGGACCACGGGAAACCTCGCCACGAACGTCGTGAACTCGATCCTCGTGACCATCCCGTCGCTGTTCCTCATGATCCTGTTGGGCGTGGCTGCGGCCTACGCGCTCGAGGTCATGGTCTGGCGGGGACGCAACACAGTCCTGCTCCTCTTCGTCGCGGGCATCATGATCCCCGGCCAGATGATTCTGGTTCCGCTGTTCACCGCATATTTCCGCACGGGACTCACCAACTCGCTCTGGCCACTCATCATCACGTACACGGTTATGGGGCTTCCGCTTACGGTCTTCCTCATGGCGGCGTACTTCCGTGCGATCCCGCGCGAGATCTTCGAGGCGGCAACCCTCGACGGCTCGGGCATGGTGAAGTCGTTCTTCTACATCGGCATTCCGATGATGCGCAACGCGATCATCACGCTCGCCCTCGTGCAGTTCTTCAGCGTGTGGAACGACCTTCTCATCGCCCTCACCTTCACGACAAAGAAGCAACTGCAAACAGTGCAGGTGGGTCTGCTGAGCTTTAGTGACGAGTACGGATCGACCCAGTACGGGCCGCTCTTCGCCGCGATCTCGCTCAACATCATCGCGATGGGCATCATCTACCTGTTCCTCAACAAGCAGATCATGAGCGGCCTCGCCGCGGGAGCGACCAAGGGCTGATGCTCGAGACCATGCCGCTCACGCTCGGCACATCTCGGCTGGGCGAACGCGGGGACGAGCGCGAGATCGCGGCGCTGGCCGACGCGATTATCGCCAGCCCTCTGGGCCACGTCGACACGTCAAACAACTACGCGGACGGGCGCAGCGAAGCGCGCCTCGGCGAAGCAATCGCGCGGGCTGGCGGCCTGGGTGACACCCTCGTGTATTCGAAGGCGGATCGGGATGCGGCATCCGGAGCGTTCGATGGCGAGCGGGTGCGGAGGAGCCTCGACGAGTCCCTCGCGAGGCTGGGGCTGGATCAGCTGCCGGTGTACCACCTGCATGACCCGTACACCGTGTCGATCTCCGAGGCGACGGCACCGGGAGGCGCGGTCGAAGCTCTCATCGATCTGCGCGACCAGGGAGTTATCGGGGCGATAGGAATAGCCGCGGGAAAGCGCGACCTCGTTCTGGACTACGTGCTCACGGGTGCATTCGATGCGGTGCTCAGCCACAATCGTTTTACTCTCGCCGACCGCAGTGCCACGCCGATCTTCGAGGCGGCCCGCGAGCGGAACATGGTCGTCTTTAACGCGGCCCCCTTCGGCGGTGGCGTTCTTGCCGATCCCGGGAAGGACAAATATGGCTACCGACCAATGTCGGAGCCATTTGCCGCTTTTGTGGATGCGCTTCGGGCGATCGCCGCAGAGTTCGCCGTCGACCTTGCCGCGGCGGCCCTGCAGTTCTCGATGCGCTCAGAACTCGTGGACTCCACGGTTGTCGGTGTGACGACACTGCAGCGGCTCAACCAGCTTGAACAGCTCGCGACAATCACGGTGCCCGATGAGTTCTTCGAGGCGCTTGAACGCCTGGGACCACCGCCAGCGAGCGCGAACGACTGAGGACAATGATGGAGAACTATTGGGAGAGCGTTGTTCCCGGATCGGGCCGACGCGAACCCCGAGCCGACTTCGTCTCGACCGCACGAACAATTTCGCTCAACGGCACCTGGAAGTTCGTGTTGTCGCCCACGGCGCCGGGCACGGGCGCTCACTTTGCCGATCCGGCACTGGATGACTCGAGCTGGGGTGACATCCGCGTGCCGGCTCATTGGGTGCTTGAAGACGTCGGGCCCGGTCCGGTGGAGCTCGTAGCGCCGCTGTACACAAATACAGCTTTCCCCATCCCCGTCGATCCGCCGCGAGTGCCCACCGAAAACGCGACGGGCGACTACCGCCTCGCCTTCGATGTACCCGACGACTGGCGGGGTGGCGTGCTGCGTTTTCAGGGTGTCGACTCGTGCGGTCAGGTCTGGCTCAACGGCGTCGAGCTCGGTCACTCGAAGGGCAGTCGCCTTCCCTTCGAGTTCGAGGCGCCGGTTGTTGCGGGCCGCAACGTCGTGGCCGTGCGAGTGCACCGGTGGTCGAGCGGCACATATCTCGAAGACCAGGACATGTGGTGGCTGCCCGGCATCTTCCGCGATGTCGAGTTGCTCGAGCGACCCGCGGGAGCGATCAACGACTTCTTCGTTCACGCGTCGTGGGCTGACGGGATGGGCACGCTGCGAGTGGACTCGAACGTGCCGGGGCTCGTCGACATCCCGTCGCTGGGGATCTCCATATCGACCGGGGAGACGGTTACGGTTGCGGCGGAGCCGTGGAGTGCCGAGGTGCCGCGGCTGTACGCGGGCACGTTGCGGGCGGTGGGCCCTTCGGCGAGCTCAGGGACCGATAGCGGCTCAGGGGCCGAGGCGGAGGTCATCGACCTGCGCGTGGGCTTCAGAACGGTAACCATCCAGGATGGTGTCTTGCTCGTGAATGGACGCAAGGTGCTGTTCCGCGGCGTCAATCGTCACGAGCATGACCCGGATCGCGGCCGCTCGCTCGACCGCGAGACGATGCTGCAGGACATCCTCATGATGAAGCGCAACAACGTGAACGCGGTGCGCACATCTCACTATCCGCCGCATCCCGAGTTTCTGCGGCTGTGCGACGAGTACGGGCTGTGGGTCGTCGAGGAGTGTGACCTCGAGACGCACGGCTTCATCTACACGGGATGGGAAGGCAACCCTCCCGCCGTCGAAGAATGGAAGCCAGCGCTGCTGGATCGCATCCAGCGCATGGTCGAACGAGACAAAAACCACCCGAGCATCGTGGTCTGGTCGATGGCGAACGAGAGCTGGACGGGCGACACGTTCGGAGACCTCGCGGCCTGGATTCGGGAACGCGATGGCTCGCGACCGATCATGTACGAGCGCGATCCCTCGTATCGCAACTCCGACTTTCACTCGCTCATGTACCCGTCGCTCGACGACCTCGAGGCCATCGGCCGGCGCGAGGAACCACGCCCAGAGAACGTGACCGATGAGGAGGACGATCGGCGTCGCGGTCTGCCGTTCCTGCTGTGCGAATACGCGCACGCCATGGGAAACGGGCCAGGATCGCTCGTCGATTACCAGCGCATCCTCGAGGCCCACGATCGTTTCTGCGGAGCGTTCGTCTGGGAGTGGATCGATCATGGCTTCCGGTCACGGGATCGCAACGGCGTCGAGTACTTCATGCACGGAGCGGATGTCGCGTTCCGCCCCAATGGCGGACGGTACTGCCTCGACGGGCTCGTGTTCCCTGACCGCACCCCGTCCCCGGGTCTCGCAGAGCTCGCAGTCGCGATCGCTCCCGTCGAGATCACGGTCGGGTCCGAGATCACCGTGCGCAACAAGTACGACGTGCGCGATCTGGCTCACCTTCGATTCACCTGGGTTCTCGAGACGGAGGGCGTCGAGGTCGCATCCGGCTCCCTCGCCGTGCCCCCGTGCCCCGCGGGCTCCTCCGTGACGGTGCCGCGCCCGGCCGCGCCCGAACTGAGTGCCGGCGAATCGTGGATGACGGTGACCGCATCCCTCGCTGACGACGAACCGTGGGCCGAAACCGGGCACATTGTCGCCTGGGGGCAGGGACTCGTCGACACGGTCTTTAGCCCAAATGAAGGAGATACCGCCGAACGGGGCCGCGCATCCGCGAGAACACGTGACACGGGCCCCCTTTCTCCTTCATTTGGTGCAGGGATGCTCGAGCTCGGGTCCGCACAGTTCGACGCCGCGACCGGACGACTCGTGCGACTGGGCGACCTTGAGCTCGAGGGCCCACGCCTTGACGTGTGGCGCGCTCCGACCGAAAACGACCGCGGGCAGGGGCCTCGAAACACGATGGCCGCGACGTGGAAAGCCGTGGGGCTCGACCGGATGCTGCGACGCACCGATCGCGTCGTCCAGACTTCTGCCGGCATTCGTGTCGAGGGCCGCGACGCTCCCGCCGCCCACGGAATCGGTCTTCGCTGGGTGTTCGACTGGACTCTCGGCGAAGACGACGCGCTTACCCTCGCGGTGAGTGTGACCCCGGAGGGCATCTGGCGCGCGACACCCATCGGAGCCCACGACATCTGGCTGCCGCGCTTGGGGCTGCGGATGGGTCTGCCCGCCGCATACTCGCACGTCTCCTGGTTCGGTCATGGACCTGGCGAGAGCTACAGCGATTCCCGCGCAGCAGCCAGGGTCGGCGCTTTTACGAGTTCGATCGACGCACTGCAGACGAACTATCTCGTGCCCGAAGAGAACGGCAACCACGTCGACACTCGGTGGCTCGAACTGAGTGGCTCGGGGATGCCAACCGTGCGGGTGGAGGGTGCGCCCGTGTTCGATTTCACCGCGCGCCGGTGGACAAGCGAGGCACTCGAGGATGCGCGGCATCCACAGGATCTTGTCGACTCCGGGCGGGTCTGGGTCAATCTCGACCACGCCCAGCAGGGCCTCGGGTCGTCATCGTGCGGGCCCGCGCTTCCGCTCGATTATCGGGTGGAGCCGACGCCCACCGCGTGGAGTCTGACGCTGCGATCCACTCCCAGGTCAGAATGAAGCATGAGTTATCGCCTGTATCCGACGCCCCAGCCCCTCAGCGTGCTCGGCGAGTGGAACGCTCCGGGCGTGCCATTCACTCATGTTGTCGGCGACTCGGTGCTCGGCCACTTCGTGGTGTGGTCGCAGCCGAGTAACGAGTTCGGTGTGCTGCATCCGCTCGTCAATGCGTTCAAAAATTACGGGCCGTTTGAGTCGGTGGATGCCTTTCGCGAGGCCGTGCTCGACGACCCGGACTTCGCCGCCTGCGTGCTGCGACCCGATCATGTGGCAGAGCTTCGCGAACTTCTCGGGGATGTCGGTGACGGGCAGGTGTACATCCCGGCCCCGCTGCCTGCGCTCGGTGGAAACGATGCTCCGGAGACCTACATGGTTGTCGACCTTGCGGTCTTCGCGAGCATCACGGCCCAGGCTCACGGGCTGGACTAGGGGTTTCTCATGATCTCAAAGAGCGCGACGGTCGTGTTGTAGTAGTGCGCTGAGTTGCCGAGGTAGGTCATTCCGAGACGTTCTGCCACTCTCCTCGACGCCGAGTTCTCGGGGTTAGTGACGGCGACCACTCGTTCGAGACCGCTCGCGAAGGCGTGCTTGAGGACCGCGACCCCGGCTTCCGTCGCGTACCCATTGCCCCAGGCGTCCGGATGAAAGTGCCAACCGATCTCGATGTCCCCCGCGTCGACCTCACCCTCGGATGCCGGAATCGGCTTGAGCAACAGCACGCCAACGGGGGCGCCCGTGTCGCGAGACTCGACCGCCCAGATGCCGTGAACAGGATGCTGATCCAGCTTCTTCGACGCGGCGATCCTCGTCTCGGCTTGGGAGCGATCCTCCATCACGCGAGGAACGACGCCGATGTAGCGCATGACATCCCACCTCGAATAGAGGTCGAACACGAAGTCGACGTCGCTCTCGGCGAAGGGTCGCAGCGTGAGTCTAGAGGTCTCGAAGGTCGTCACTTATCCAGACTAGGTCGCTGAGTTCAGACCTCGTCGCGCCAGAGGTGCTTCGCGGAGAAGCCCAGTGACTGCAGCTTGTCCGTTGACATGAGGCTTTCGAACTCACCGAGGGGCTTAGTGACGGGGGTTTCGGGGAACCAGGTGGCCGCGATCTCCACGCTCGGGATGCTGAGACCGGAGTCGGGGGCGGCGACGTTGTAGGCCTCAAGTCCGGGTGCCGCGTTCTCGAGGGCGACCGCGACGGCGGCGGCTCCATCGCGCGCATCCACGTAGCTGCCGATGAGGTCGCGGCGGTAGGACGGATCCCCCGCGCGAGCGAACGACGCATAGCCATCGGGCGCAACGATGTTCGTGTACCGCAAGACAGTGATACTGAACTCGGGATCCCAGCGCACGAGTTGGGCGACCATTGCCTCTTCGAGCACCTTGGTGAGACCGTAGGTGTTGTTCGCGGCCGTGACCTGCTCGTCAACGGGAAGGTAGGGCGGGGCCTCCTCGAACGGGAAGCCCATTGCCGTGATGCTGGACGCCGACACGATCGTGCGGATGCCGGCCCGGTACGCGCCGTACAGCACATTGAACGAGACGGTCATGTTGTTGTGGAACGTCGTCGCGTCGGGCACGAGACCGTTCACGGGGATCGCCGCAAGGTGCACGACGGCATCGACGCCCTGGTGGCGGGCCGTCACGCCGAGGAACGCGTCGAGGGTCTGGCCGTAGTCGGTCAGGTCGACGCGAGTGAATCCGACCCCAGGCGTTCCGTGCAGATCGAAGCCGATCACCTCGTGGCCGTCGGCACGCAGTCGCTCGACCGTGTGACGCCCGAGGAGGCCGGATGATCCGGTGACGGCAATGCGCATGGGGATAAGTCTCTCGTAGTGGATTCGGTTTGGGGATTCCGCTCCCCTACTGAGCCGCATCCAGACGGCTTCGCCGCCCGGCTGACTGCTCAGCGTGGGCCCACGGGCCCTAGAGGGCCCTACTCAATCAGCGGAAGGGGCCGGCCTGCTCAATCGGCGGAAGGGGTGCCCGACAGCGGCCGCCGCGCTCGGTGGCGACAGCGGAGAGACGCCACACGCGCGCTATGGCGGAGAACTGCGTCACGCCGGTGACTGAGCAACGACCGACGGAAGAGCGCACACATCGAGATCACCGAACGGGGAAATCGGCGGGCACCGCTGATGCTGGCACGTCGTGCGCGACTCCGTCGATGTGGCCAAATCGGCCACCCTCCGGCAATCCCGCGGTCGCGAAGAACCCGCGCACGGCCTCGTATACCTCGACAAAATCGTGAGCCTCACCCGCTCGCGACACCACGATGTCCCCCGTCTGCACGTACTGTTCGGCACCATCGACGACGATCTTGCCCTTGCCCTCGATGATGAACCAGAGCTCATCTTCGTCGTGGTGGTGACGCTCGAAGCGTCCGCCCTCGAGCGGGATCGCGAAGCGTCCAGCCGAGGTGAAGGCGGACCATTCGGGCTTGGAGTCGGGGTTCAGCCACGAACCCGGCGCGATGACCGGCACTAGCGGTTCTGCACCCAAGTCGGCGCCTCGCCCGCGGGAAGGATGCGCGCATCCGGAAGCACGTCGAGACCGGTCTCGGCGCCGCCGGGCGTGTAGACAACGACGAGCCGCAGCGGACTCCATGTCGTGTTGTAGGTCGAGTGCACGGTGTCGCGCGGGATGTAGATCGCGTCGCCCTCGGCGATGTCGAACGCTTCGCCGTCACCCACCGTCTGCGAGCCCTTGCCCGAGATCACGTAGATGACCTCTTCCTCGCCCGGGTGCTGGTGCGGTGCGTGGCCCTGCCCGGGATAGATGATGACCTCACCCGTCGTGAGTCCGGCGCCCTCATCCAGGTGTGGCGTGACGAGCCACTTGATGGTTCCCCAGTCGAATGCTCTGGTCTGTACGTCATCTGGTTTGCGAGACATGCTGTGCTCCTTTGCGTTGAATGTTGCGAGGTGTTCTAGACGAAATGAAGGAGATCGTGGATGCCGGCCACAGGTTCTCGCGGATGCGGGGCCGTGGTGGCACAAAAGTCCTTCATTTCGGTTGCCGACTAGCCGAAGGTGATCGCCTTGAAGTCTTCGATCTGGGCCTTGATGGCGCGTTCGGTGGGCAAGCGTTCGGCACTGGATGCCCCGAAGAACCCGTGAACACCAGTCGTGTTCTGCAGCACGAAAGCCGCATCCGCGGGTTCGGCGATCGGTCCGCCGTGGCAGATGACGAGCACGTCCGGGTTGACGGCGGTCGCCGCATCCCGAATCGCCTGAACTCGCTCGACCGACTCCTCGAGAGAGAGTGCGGTAGTCGCGCCAATGGTGCCCGCCGTCGTTAGTCCCATGTGGGCGACGATGATGTCTGCCCCCGCCTGGGTCATGACGACGGCCTCGTCGGTCGAGAACACGTAGGGAGTGGTGAGCAGGTCGCGCTCGGCCGCGAGACGGATCATGTCGACTTCGAGGTCGTACCCCATGCCCGTCTCTTCAAGGTTCTGACGGAAGTTGCCGTCGAAGAGACCCACCGTGGGGAAGTTCTGCACCCCAGTGAAGCCCATGCGCTTCAGGTCGTCGAGGAAGTACTCCATGATGCGAAACGGGTCGGTGCCATTGACGCCCGCGAGCACTGGGGTGTCGCGCACAATCGGCAGCACCTCGCGGCTCATCTCGACGACAACCTGGTTGGCGTCGCCATAAGCAAGCAGACCCGAAAGCGAGCCGCGACCGGCCATGCGGTATCGACCCGAGTTGTAGATGATGATCATGTCCACGCCGCCGGCCTCGGCCGACTTCGCCGAGATGCCCGTTCCGGCACCGGCGCCGATGATGGGTGTGGATGCGGCAACCTGCGCGCGGAAGCGCTCGAGCGCGGTCTTCCTATCGATCATGACAGTCCTCCGATCAGTGCGTGCAGCTCGTCTGCCGCACGTCTCGCCAGTGTTGCATCGTTGATGTTCGCGTCGCTCTCGATGATCGAGATTCCTGTCGCGGCCGCGATGACCGCGTCGAACAGGGCTGCGTCGGCAGCTTCGTCGCGGAACGGCATGCCCTCGGCATCCAGAGCAGAGACGCCTCCGCGCGGAATGATGAGCACGGTGTTGGGCTTGCCCGCGAGCTTCTCGCCGACGATGCGCCCGAGCTCGGCGTTCTCCTCGGGCGTCGTGCGCATGAGCGTCACGGTGGCGTTGTGCACGAAGAACTCACGCTCAGCAAACGTGCTCGGCACGGTTGCCTCCGGGCCGAAGTTGACCATGTCGAGAGCGCCGAGGCTTACCACCTGGGGGAGTCCGGATGCTCCGGCCGCGGTGAGTCTGTCGGGCCCTGCCGTCAGCACACCACCGACGAGTTCGTCCGCGAGCTCCGTCGTCGTGAGGTCGAGAACTCCGGCGAGCATGCCGGATCGGGCGAGAGCCTCGAGGGCGCGTCCGCCCGACCCGGTGGCGTGAAAGACGAGAACCTCGTAGCCGAGTTCCTCGAGCCGCTCGCGCGCGGCATCCACTGCTGGCGTCGTGACGCCAAACATGGACGCCCCGATGAGCGGTTTATCGTCGTGCGCGGTCTCGACGTTGCGAGCGGCGCGGGACTTCGCCATGGCCGCGATCGCGGCGGCGGCATTACCGAGCACAGCTCGCGAGACCTGGTTGATGCCGGCGATGTCGACAACCGAGTACATGAGGGTGACGTCGCTTGCGCCCACGTACGGCGAGACGTCCCCGGAGGCCATCGTCGAGACGATGAGCTTGGGCAACCCGACGGGGAGGTCGCGCACAGCACGGGCGGCGATGGATGATCCACCGCTACCGCCAAGCGCGAGCACCCCGTCGAGTGTGCCTTGCGTGAGAAGGCGTCCGAGCACCACCGCGGCACCCTCTCCCATTGCGGTGACAGCGACCCCTCGGTCGTTGCCGGTCCGCAAAGCTTCAATCGACGTGCCCACCGCGGCGGCAACGTCATCCTGAGACGAGTCGATTCGTCTGGTGAATCCGTGAGGACTCTGGATGCCGACATCCACCACGAGCACCGACACCCCGTGCGCCTCGAGCTGGTCTGCCATCCACTGGTACTCGGCGCCCTTGGTATCGAGGGTGCCCACCAGGGCTACGGTCACTGCCTGTTCTGCCATCGCTTGTCTCTCCATTGAATCCGCGAGGATCGTCGTTCTCATCATGATTGAGTTTTTGAAACGTGTCAACTATTCTCGAGAACTGGTCGTCTTGCGCTACCACTGGGCTATACGATCAGTTTTGAAACGTGTCAGTAAGACGCGCTTTACCTTCGGTTAGCCGAAGCCTCCCGCTTGTGAAAGGACCGTGCCCAACGATGGTCACACCCAGTTCGCCTCGTTTCGAACACCATAGAGTGGCGCGCGGAATCGGGGAAGCGGCACCTCGCCTCTCCTGGAAAACCGTCGCGATCGCGGGATGGCGTCAGAGCGCGTACGAGATCGAGACAACCCGCGACTCCGGCGTGACAACGAGCGGGCGCATCGAGTCCGACGAATCGGTGCTCGTGCCCTGGGTCGGCGAACCCCTGAAGTCCCGCGAATCTGCATCCGTGCGCGTGCGTGTTTTCGGTCAAGACGCCGACAGCGACTGGAGCGAACCCGCAACGGTCGAAGCCGGGCTCCTCGAACCGACCGATTGGGTCGCAGCGCCTGTCGCCGGGTCGTGGCCGGAGGATCCCGAGTCCGATGTGCGCCGCCCCGCCCTCGTTCGCCGCGATTTCGAGACGTCCGGAGCCGTCGCGAAAGCTCGCCTTTACGCCACCGCTCACGGTCTCTACGAGGTCGAACTCAACGGAACTCGGGTGGGCGACGACGCCCTGTCCCCGGGATGGACCGTGTACGGCGAGCGCCTGCGCTATTACACCTACGACGTCACCGACCTGCTCGTCGACGGGACCAATGCTCTTGGCTCGTGGCTCGGCGATGGGTGGTACCGCGGACGCCTCGGCTGGCGCGGCGGATTCCGTAACCTCTTCGGATCCGACCTCTCTCTCATCGCCCAGCTCGAGATCACGTACACGGATGGCCGCCGCGAGACGATCGCGACGGATGAGAGCTGGCGCGCATCCACTGGGCCGATCGTGGCATCGGGCCTCTACGACGGTGAAACCTACGACGCTCGCGACGAGCAGCGTGGGTGGTCGAGCGCTCACTTCGATGACGCCGCCTGGAGTCCCGTCGCGGTGGGCAGACGCAATCCCGCGACCCTCGTGGCCCCTCAAGGACCGCCCGTGCGCTGCACCCAGGAAGTCACGGCCGTCGACGTACTCACGACACCCAGCGGCAAGAAGGTTCTCGACCTCGGCCAGAACCTCGTGGGTCGCTTGCGCATCCGTGTCGCGGGCGAGACCGGCCAGACCGTCACGATTCGTACCGCCGAGGTTATGCAGCAGGGCGAGATTTATACGCGCCCGCTGCGCGAGGCCAAGTCGACCGATGTCTACACGCTCAGTGGCAATGGAACGGAAGAGTGGGAGCCCCGCTTCACCATCCACGGCTTCCGCTACGCCGAGATCACGGGATGGCCCGGCGATATCGAGGCCGCGGTTGCCGCTGGAGACATTGTCGCTCGGGTTTACCACACGGATCTCGAGCGCACCGGGTGGTTCGATTCCTCCAACCCTCAGGTCAACCGTCTGCACGAGAACGTGCTCTGGGGCATGCGCGGCAACTTCGTCGACCTGCCCACCGACTGCCCGCAGCGCGACGAACGCGTGGGCTGGACCGGCGACATCCAGGTATTCGCCCCGACCGCATCCTTCCTCTACGACGTGTCCGGGATGCTCTCGAGCTGGCTCAAGGATGTCGCCGTGGAGCAGCTGCCCGACGGCACGATCCCCTGGTACGTGCCCGTCATCCCCGCGCACCACATGTGGACACCCATCCGCCCCGGAGCCGTCTGGGGCGACGCCGCGGTGCTCACTCCCTGGGTGTTGTACGACCGCTTTGGGGATGCCGGGGTGCTCGCCGCGCAGTACGACAGCGCCCGAAAATGGGTGGATCTCGTCGATCGCCTCGCCGGCGACGACCATCTCTGGAACGAGGGTTTCCAGCTCGGTGACTGGCTCGACCCGGCGGCACCACCGCAAGACCCCGCGGATGCCACGACCGATAGATACCTCGTCGCGACCGCCTACTTCGCCTGGTCCACCCGGCACCTCGCGCAGATGGCGGAGATCCTCGGCAAGGTCGAAGACGCCGCCCACTACACCTCTCTCGCCGCGGCTATCCGCACGGCGTTCGCCGCCGAGTATCTGCTGCCGGATGGCCGCATGACGAGCGATGCGCAAACGGCGTACTCGCTCGCCATCCAGTTCGACCTGATTGAGGATGCGGACATGCGTGCGGCTGCTGGCGAACGACTCGCGCAGCTCGTCGCCGAGGCCGACAACCGCATCGCGACGGGCTTCGCGGGCACCAATCTCGTCTCGGACGCGCTCACGAGGTCGGGCGCAATCGACACGGCATACAACCTGCTTCTCGAGGAAGAGTGCCCGTCCTGGCTCTACGCCGTGAACAAGGGCGCGACGACGATCTGGGAACGCTGGGACAGCATGCTCCCCGACGACACCGTGAACCCGGGCACGATGACATCCTTCAACCACTACGCGCTCGGCGCGGTGGCCGACTGGCTGCATCGGGTGGTCGCGGGGATCGCTCCGGCGACTCCGGGGTACCGCACGATCAGGTTCGCGCCGCGCCCCGGCGGCGGCTTTACGCGCGCCTCGGCAGAGCACGAGACGCCCTACGGTCGCGCGTCCATCCAGTGGCGCATCGAGACAGGTGCGCTCACGGTCGATGTCGTCGTGCCGACCGGCGCCGATGCCATCGTGCACCTACCGGGCGCCGAACCCGTCACCGTGGGTTCGGGCTCGCACTCGTTCTCCCAGCCCGCGTAACGAGCGCTCACTCGCGTCATATTGTCCTTCCCGAGTCTCAGGAAGGGCAATATGACGTCAGCGGCAGCGCCTACTCTGCCGCCACCAGACGCACGGCCATGTACTGGCGCGCAGGGAGGTCGACGCGCACCATTCCACTGTGGATGCCGGGAAGCCGGTCGATCGTCATGTTCCAGGTGTCGATGACATCCACAAAAAAATCGCCTTCGGGCAGCGGCACGTTCCTGAAGCGCGGTCGATTGAAGCCGAAGTAGGCCACGAGGTACTGGCCGGCGACACCGCCCCACGGCACGTCCCATTCCGAGGGCAGCGGGTCGAGCACCCCCGTGGGCGAGTCGGCAAGAATCTGCTCAAGGAAGCGGATGCGATCAGGGCTCGTCCCCACGAGCTCACCGCCCTTGGACCACCACAGTTGCTCGGCATCGTTGAGGTAGGTCTCGCCGTGACCGACGTAGCCGCCGCGAACCGCGCCCTCCCAGAAGCGGCGCGTGAGCTCCTCCCCCGTCACGTTTCCCCAGCCCTGATCGATGTCGCCCTCATACGCACACTCGTCGATCACGATGGGCTTGCCCCACTGCTCGCGCCACTCGTTGGTGTTCTCCGCGGTGCGGTACACGTCGATGCGCTGCACACTGCAGTGCGTGATCCACGGCTTCGTGTAGTCGTAGAACCACAGGCAGTTGTGAATCGAGTTGAGGTGCCCGTGCGGGTCGTTGGCACCGACGACGGCCGCCATCCGCTCCCAGTCGTCGAGCGACTTGGCCCACATGAGGTCGAACTCGTTAGCCATCGACCACCACACGTTCGCGTAAGCCGCGAGGCGCCGAACGATGTAACTGAGATACCGATCGTCGACAGCAGGCCCGAGATCCGCGAAGCCCCAGCGGTCGTACGGATGCAGCAGAATCAGATCGGCCTGGATGCCGAGCTCACCGAGCTGAGCGATGCGGTTCTCGAGGTGCTGGAAGAACTTAGGGTTGAAGCGCGTGACGTCCCAGCCATCCTCGACGCTGCCCTCGAAGGCGTAGCTGCTCGGCTCGTTGGAGTTATAGAGGTATGACTTGGGGAAAACGCACATACGCATCTTCGTGAAGGGCGCGGCTTTAAGGGTCGCGAGGGTCTTTTCCTCGAGCTCGTGGTCCTGGCTCGTCCACGCGTACGCGGTCGTGCCGAGTGGTCTGTGGCGCGTGCCGTCGGCGTGCGCGAAGTGGAAACCATCCACGCGCACGGGTCCGTGGTTGCCTGCCACAGGCGCGACCACCAACACCCTCCCCGAGATTCCATCGAGAGAGGATGCGGTTGAAGTCGTTGTGAACGTCCACTCGCCTTCCTCTTCCGCGAGCAGCCGCACGCGGTACACGCCATCCCCGTCGTAGAACCCTCCAGCGGTGAGCTCTCGATCGCCGTGGCGGAAAGTAGCCGTGAGCTCGACATCCACAAAGGGGTTGCCGTGCGACGGCCCAGAGAAAGCAATCTCGACGACTCCCCAGCGCGGAGTCGGTTCGGGGAGGGTGACGGCAGCAGATGCGCGGGGCCGGTCATCGAAGTCAAGACGCGGCGCTATGGCTGGCCCATAGTTCATGGGCTCGTCACCGGCCTCGATCGCCGCGAGTCCCGCGAGCAGTCCGTCGAGTTCGGGCGAGCTCGAGCGGAACTTCGGGTTGAACGCGAACACCTGACCGAGTCGAACTCCGGGAAGCGTCGTGAAGAACGGGTTGGTGAGCAGCTCGGGCATGAATTGCTGAAGCACTTCGCGGGCCTCATCGTTGGCGAGGGTGTCGGCGAGGAGGGAACTTCTATGAAACATGGGCTACTCCGGTGACGTCGGCGAGTGCCGCCTGGATGGACTCGAGAATATGCGGCGGCGTGAAGAGCAGCGACTCGCGCACCGAGCGCCCCTCTGCCCACACCGTCTCGGTGCGGAAACTCGTCGCGAGTGCGGGGTCGTGCGAGGCAATCGCGTCGAGCACTGCGCGGTACGCGGCGTCGTTGTCGATGATCGCAGCCGTCGACGAGTCGAGGCCCAGAGGAACTGTGGATGCCGCGGCCTCGATCTGCTCAAACGACCACTCGTGCGTTCCCGAGCCGACCTCCGACTCCGGGCGTCCCGGGAGATCGACGATGGCCGTCGTGTTGGCGGGAACCTCGGCCTTGACGACGATGACCGAGCCCTCGCGGAACCACGAGACCGACGCCGTGCCGTATGGCGTCTCGTGTCGGGCTTCTGCATGCTCGAGTTGGCGCAGCGGCCGAGGCGCGATCCGCAGCCGCGAGTAGCCCGGGGCGTCTGGGCCGAGCCCCGCAACGGTCCGGTGCATCCAATCGGCGACGGCACCGAGCGCATAGTGGTTGAACGACGTCATCTCGCCGGGATTGACACTGCCGTCGTCGAGCAGGCTGTCCCAGCGCTCCCACACGGTCGTCGCACCCATCGTCACGGGGTAGAGCCAGGACGGGTTCTCGGTCTGCAAGAGCAGACGGGATGCCGCATCCAGATGTCCAGCATCGCTCAGCGCGGGGGCCACGAGCGGGGTTCCCACGAAGCCCGTGCCGATGCGGTAGCCGTTGGCGCGCACGAGGTTGGCGAGTCGAGCGGCAAGATTCGCACGAGCCTCGGGCTCGGTCACGAGGTCGAAGCCCAGCGCGAGCGCGTAGGCGGTCTGCCCGTCAGACATCATGCGGCCGGCGGGGGTCACGTATTCGGCGACGAAAGCGGCACGGCATCGTTCTGCCGCGAGCTCGTAGCGCTCGGCATCCGCGGTCTCCCCGAGCAGCGCCGCGGTCTTCGCGGCGATGCGCAGCGACTTCACGAGGTAGGCGCTCGCGACGATATCGCTGTCGGTCCTGGCCTGATGGGGCTTGTCCGGCGGTGCGGTCGGGTCGAGCCAGTCACCGAGCTGGAAGGTGCCGGCCCAGAGCCCGGTGTCCCCGCTTTGAGCGAGTAGAGCCTCGACCCACGCGCGCATGCTCGGGTATTGGTCGGCGAGCACACCGCGATCACCGAAGCGCTCGTAGAGAACCCAGGGAACGATCGTGGCGGCGTCACCCCACGCGGCCGTTGGGCCCGAGGCGAGAGTGGGCAGTACGGCGGGTACAACGAGCGGAACGATGCCGCCCTGGCTCGACTGCTCGATCGCGAGATCCCGCAGCCAGCTGACGAGAAAGCCGTCGCAGTCGTACAGAAAACTCGCGGTGGGCGCGAAGACCTCGATGTCGCCCGTCCAGCCCAGGCGTTCGTCCCGCTGCGGGCAGTCGGTCGGGATGCTGAAGAAGTTGCCGCGCATGCCCCAGAGCACGTTGTCGTGCAGTCGGTCGAGCATGGCGTGCGACGACGAGAACCATCCGGTGCGACGCATATCGCTGTGGATGACGACGGCCGACACGGCGGACGGGTCGAACTCGCCGGGCCAGCCATCGATCTGCGCGTACTGGAAACCGTGGAACGTAAATGTGGGTTCCCACGTCTCGACGCCGTTGCCGGACAGAACGTAGACATCGGTCGCTGCTGCTCGCCGCAGGGGAACAAGGGCAAGTTCCCCGTTCTCGAGCACCTCGGCATGCCGCAGCGTGATGACGGTGCCGCGCGGACCCTCGACACGAATGCGCAGACGACCGACGAGGTTCTGCCCAAAATCGAGCAGCTGTGCTCCCGAAGGAGAGAGGAACGCGCGGTGCACGGGGAGTTCCTCGAGGCGGCGCACGGGCTCGGCGACTCTCGCTTCCGGCACGGGGGTGTGGATGTCGTCAACCAGCGCCGCGGTCCACGAGGCGTCATCGAACTCGACGGTGTCCCAGCCCCCAAGCTCGCGCGTCGCGTCGTAGTGCTCACCCTCGTAGATACCGCTCGAGACGAGTGGGCCGCTGGCCGTCGCTCGCCACGAGTCATCCGTGATGATGGTTTCGGTTGTGCCGTCCTCGAACTCGACCCGGAGTTGCGCGAGGGCACGCGACTGCTCGCCGTAGACGCGCCTCACGAAGCTGTGGAAGCCGTATTCCTCGGTGTACCAGGCACCGGCGAGCGCGAGACCGAGAACGTTCGGGCCGACCTCGAGAAGGGATGTAACGTCGGTCGTCTCGTGGACGAGACGCTCGTGATAGCTCGTCCATCCGGGCGAGAGCACGCCGTCGTCGACAAGTTCGCCGTTGATCCGAGCCTCGACCGAGCCGAGTGCCGTGGAGAACAGAGTGGCGCGCCGCACAGGCTTGTCGATCGTGAACTTTCGCCTCACGAGGGCCGGTTGGGCCGGGCGATCCGGAGCAGCAAGCCCGATCGGCAGAGCCCGCCATTCGCCGTCACCCAGGAAGGCCGCTTCGACGGGAACGGGTGTGCTCCACTCGGTGACGGTGCCCGACTCGGCCGTGACCCGCACGGACACCTCGCGCACCTCGCCCGACGCGAGCGGAGCGAATGGCCAGTCGACGAGCACCGACTCGCGGGACTCGGCGCCCACCACGTCATCGCCACAACGCAGCTCGTAGCTCGCCTGACGCCAGTCACGCTCCTCGGTGTCGATCGTCCACGTGAGCCGCGGAGTCGCCCTGGCGACCTGCCGCGAATCGTGTCGAAGTTCGGCCCTCAGGCTCGCAACCGTTGCCGTCATTATTCGTCAGACCCCTCATAGCTAAACCGCTCAATTGCCACGTGTCCCTCGAGCGCGAGCATCCCGATCACTCGCCCCGTGAATGACTCCGCGACCTCGGACGAGAGGTAGTGCCCCTCGACTTCGAGCAACACCGTGCGTGCTCCGTCGACGATCGCGGTGAGAGCAACCAGGTCAGACGTGCGCGTATCAAACGGGTTGCCATCGGGTCGCCGACTCGATAGCTCGAGTTCGAGTTGAGTTGCTGCCAACGGAATCTCGACCGTTCTGTCAAAACCCGGAATGTTCGCGGTCGCGACGATCTTCCCCGCACCCGCGGTGATCGAATAGTGGGACTTCTCGTCGTAGCGCACGGCGATCCCTCCGACACCGGATGCGACATCGATCGCGATCGTGGCCGTCGCGGTCTGGTGCTGCTGACGGCGACCGACGAAGCTGGGCGCAGGGTCGCTCAGGGTCGAGCCGTCCGCACGCAGCACGAGACGCCCACCCTCGAGAGCGGCGACGGACTCGGGCAGGCGACGCACCGACATCCACGCACCATCTAGCGCAGGCCCATCGAAGTTGTCGCGATAAGCGACGACACCCTCGCGCGGCGACAGTTGCACGGGCTCGATGACGGGCCATCCTTCGTTCCACTCGACCGTCGTGACGAAGGTCTCGCGACCGAGCGCCGAGAACGCTCGCGTCATGCTGCGCGGCCTCACGCCAAGCAGCACGAGCAGCCACTCGTCGTGCGGACCCACCACGAGATCGCCGTGACCGGTGTTCTGGATGGGGCGATCCGTTCCGCGCGCAGTCAGCAGCGGATTCTGCTGGGCAGACTCGAAGGGACCCTCTGGGCTCGTCGATCGCGCAACGCTCACGGCGTGACCGCGCTCGGTCCCGCCCTCGGCGATCACGAGATACCACCAGTCGCCCACGTGATAGAGGTGCGGCGCCTCGGGGAACTGACCGCCGTCACCCGACCAAATGCTGCGTGGTTCTTCGAGCGCGCGGCCGGTCTCGAGATCGACCCTGGCCTGCAAGAGACCACGGTGACTCATGAAGGTCGGCAGCGCGGGATTAACTCCGAGGCCCGAGAACGTCAGGTAGGCGACGCCCTCGTCATCCCACACGAGATCGGGATCGATGCCGTCGATGCCCTCGAACACCACGCCATCGCTCCACGGACCCTCGGCACGCTCGGCCGTGAAGTGCAGGGTTCCTCGGCCGAACGCATCCGTGATCACGAGGTGGAATACGCCGTCCCGGTGACGGAGCGTGGGTGCCCACGCCCCGCCAGCGGTTGGAGTCTTTTCCACGTCGAGCTGGCCGACACGTGTCGCGACATTGCCGACCTGGGTCCACGTGACGAAGTCGGTGGAGTGGTAGATCGGGATGCCCGGCAAGTACTCGAAGGTGCTCGTTGCGAGATAGAACTCGTCTCCAACCCGCACCACACTCGGGTCGGGATTGAAGCCCGGCAGCAGCGGGTTGGGATAGCTCATGCCGTGGCTTCGACCGAGAACGGAAGATCAACAACGCTTGTGCCGACCCGCAAGGTGTAGCTGCCCGGCTCGAGCACCCATCCCGAGTTCCAGTACGACAGCGAGCGGGCCGTTACGGGGATCGTCAGATCCACCGAGCCACCGGTGTCTGCCCGTGCGACCGCGAATCCAACGAGCCACCGCACGGGACGGTCGACGGTGGAGTCGGTGCGCTCGGCGTAGACCTGCACGACCTGCTTGCCTGCTCGCTCGCCGGTGTTGGATGCCGAAAGCTGAACCGAGAGAGTGCCCTCGGTGAGCGATCCCGATACCCGGGGTTCGCCGAGCTGCCACGACGTGTAGCCGAGGCCAGCGCCGAACGGGTACGCGGGCTCGGTGCCCGCCTTGAGCCACGCGCGGTACCCAATGTGGATGCCCTCGTCGTAGCTGAGCTCTCCGTCGGAGGGAGTCACGTTGAGCACGGGAACGTCGGTGAAGGCGGCCGGCCACGTAGTCGTCAGCCGACCGCCGGGCTCTGCCGCGCCGAACACCACGTCAGCGATAGCGGAGCCGAACTCCTGTCCGCCGAAGTAGCCGAGCACGATTGCCGACACCTCGTCACGCCAGGGCAGGAGAACCGGAGCACCCGCGTTCACGATCACGATCGTGCGCGGGTTGACCGCGGCCACGGCACGGACGAGTTCGTCCTGTCGGCCGGGGAGGTCGAGGTTGGAGCGGTCGTAGCCCTCGGATTCGACGACGGAGTTGGTGCCGACCACAACGACGGCGACCTCGGCCGCGCGGGCCGATTCGACCGCACGGGCGAGCAGAGCATCCTGGTCCGAATCATCGGGAGCCGTGCCGAGCGTCACGCTCAACACACCATCGAGTGCACCGTCACCGGGAATCACTCCGAGGTCAAGAACGACCTCGACGGGTGTGCCCGCGATGGCCGAGAACGGAACGGTGACCGAGGGCGGAGCGAGCAGCGCCGCTCCGAGGTCTGGCGGTCCCTGGTACCCGGGCGTCTCGATGACCTTCTCCCCATCGAGCCAGAGGGTTCCCGGGCGACCGGTCGCGAATCCGAACTTCAGCTCGGCGCTCTCGTCGGGCGTGTATGTGGTTGTCAGGCGCACTCGTCGGGCGCTTCCGACCGGAGCGTTTCCCCCGAGCCAGAACAGCGCGGTCGCGCGACGGTTCTCCTCGAAGAGCACCTGATCGTCGGCGTCGAAGAACGTCACGAGCAGGCCCGCATCACCCGTCGACGGGTTGATGAGCGTCGCGAGCGGCAACTCGGCAACACCCTCCTGCACGATTGCGCCCACCTCGTAGCTCACCTCGGCATGAGGCAGTGCCGTGCGGATTCCCTCAAGCGGGGAGACGATTCGCTCGGGCACGACAGTCGCACTGCCGCCACCCTGGGTGCGAGCATCCCGAGCGTTGTGACCGATGACCGCAACGCGAGACAGTGCGGGTGCCGTCAACGGCAGTTCGCCCTCGTTACGCAACAGCACGGTTCCCTCAACAGCGGCGGCGCGCACGAACGCGACTCCGTCGATCGGTTCGGGCGTCTTGGCCGTGGTTCCCTCGAGGGCACCGACACGCTCGGCGAGTGCAAGCATCCTCAAGACCTTGCGATCCACCGCGGACTCCGGCACCTCGCCGCTGCGCACGGCAGCGACGAGAGCTTCGCTCCACGCGGGAGCCGGGCCGGGCATTGCGAGATCCTGGGATGCATTGGCGCTCACGACGTCACGGACGGCGGTCCAGTCGCTCACGACGATTCCGTCGAAGCCCCACTCGGAGTTGAGCGGAGTCTCAAGCAGCTCATTTTCTGTGAGCGTCACGCCGTCGACCGAGTTGTACGAGCTCATGATGGCCCAGGCACCGGCCTGCACCGCGCGCTCGAATGGCAGCAGGTAGAGCTCACGCAGGGTGCGCTCGTCCACGATCACGTTGACGGTGAAACGGTCGGTCTCCGAGTCATTGGCGATGTAGTGCTTCGGGGTCGCCGCGACTCCGTTGTCCTGCAGTCCACGCACGTACGCGGCGCCGAGCTCTGCCGTCAGCTCGGGGTCCTCGCTGAAGGCCTCGAAGTGACGACCACCCAGCGGTGAACGGTGCAGGTTGATGGTCGGGCCAAGCACAACATCCACCCCCTTGCGACGGGCTTCGGATGCCGAGGCCACACCGTAGCGATAGGCGAGAGCCGGATCCCAGGATGCGGCGAGCGCGGTTGCCGAGGGCAGGTTGAGCGAAGGATCGCGTTCGTCCCACTCGGGACCGCGCACCCCGGACGGGCCGTCGGACAGCACCATCGCGCGCAGGCCGATCTTCTCAATGGGTGTCGTCGTCCAGAAGCTAGCCCCCGAAACGAGCGCCACCTTCTCCTCGAGCGTCAGTTGCGCAAGCAGTTCCGCGAGGCGGGATTCAGTGGGGGTGGTCATGCTGTCCTTCCGTGGTGGTGGTTGTGGTCAGGCCGCGCCGAGGCCGGCGCCCGCCTGCTCATCGGCTTCGCGCTGCAGATCGATCAGTCGACGACGATCGGCTCTACGAACTTGCTGGCGGTCGGGATCCGGGACGGGCGCGGCCATAAAGAGACGCTGGGTGTACGGATGCTCCGGCTTGCCCGTGACCTGGTCACCGTCGCCCGACTCAACGATCTCTCCGTGGTACATCACGGCGACGCGGTGGCTGATGTGCCTCACGACGGCGAGGTCGTGGCTGATAAAGAGGTAGGCCACCCCCGTGCGCTCCTGAATCTCGATGAACAGATCGAGCACTCGAGCCTGCGTCGAGAGGTCGAGCGCGGAGACCGGCTCGTCGCACACGATGAGGTGGGGGTCGAGGGCGAGGGCGCGCGCAATAGCGATGCGCTGCCGCTGGCCGCCGCTGAACTCGCGGGGAAGACGGTCCCCCGCATCCTGCGGAAGGTTCACCTGCCCGAGCAGCTCACGCACGCGACCTCGCGCCTTGCCCACATTGACACCCCGGGCAGTGAGCGGCTCACTCAGAATCTGCTCGATCGTCATCGCGGGGTTGAGCGAGCTATACGGATCCTGGAACACAACCTGGATCTCCGAGCTCAGCGCGCGCCGCTCGCGCGGATTGAGCTGAGAGATCTCCTGACCTCGGTAGCGGATGCTGCCCGCGGTGACGGGAGCGAGCCCGAGCACCGCGCGGCCGAGCGTGGTCTTGCCCGAGCCGGACTCGCCGACGAGACCCATGGTCTCGCCCGCGCGGATGTCGATAGACACTCCCTTGAGAGCCGTGAACGACTTCTTGCCGAGGCCCTTGGTGCGATACGTGACCTCGAGGTCATCAACGACGAGCAGTGACTCGCTCATGCCAGTTCCTTCTCTCCGGCCTTAAGCGGGCCTCGCGCTGGGCCGTCCTCGAGGATCGCGTCGAGGAGGGACTGCGTGTACGGGTGCTCGGCGTGCTGGAAGATCGAGCGCACCGGGCCGGTCTCGACGATGAGGCCCGACTGCATGACCGACACTCGGTCACACAGGTCGGCGACGACACCGAAGTTGTGGGTCACGAGCAGCAGACCCATGTGCCGTTCCTCCTGCAGATCGCGCACGAGATCAAGCACTTCGGCCTGAACCGTCACGTCGAGAGCCGTGGTCGGCTCGTCAGCAATAAGCAGCTCGGGGTCACACGAGACGGCACCAGCGATGAGCACACGCTGCGCCATGCCGCCGGAGATCTCGTGCGGGTAGGCATCGAAGGTGCGCTTCGGGTTCGGGATGCCGACACGATCGAGCAGCGCGAGCGCCCTGTCGGTGGCTTCCTTGTTCGAGATCTTGAGGTTGAGCCGCATGGGTTCCACGAGCTGGCTACCGATAGTAAATGCGCTGTCGAGGTTGCTCATCGGTTCTTGCGGAATGTAGGCAATGCGGGCACCACGGATGCCGCGGTAACCCTTGTTGCCGAGGCCCGCAAGGTTGGTGCCGTCGAAGTCGATCGAGCCCGAGACAACACGCCCGCCAGCGGGCAGGAGCCCGAGGATGGAGAACGCGGTCTGCGTCTTTCCCGATCCAGACTCACCAATAAGACCGTGGACCTCGCCGCGGCGGATGTCGAGAGAGACACCACGCACGACCTTGGTGATCGATCCGTCCGGTTTGTCATAGCCGACAACAAGATCGCGCACCGACAGCAGCAGGTCACCCTCGCGGGTCGATGCGGCCGTGTCATCGACGTGCTGCACGACGGCCGGGCGGTCATCGACCTCGACAACCGCAGCCTTGCGACTACGTCGCTTCGGACCGGATGCACGCTCGAGTTCGTCACGCATCGCGTTGGCCAGCAGTACGAGCGCCATACACGTGAGCCCGATCGCGAGCGAGGGCCAGAGCATGAGGATCGGCGCCTTGTAGATATTCGTGAACCCGTCGTTGAGCATCGCTCCCCACGTGGGCACCGACGTGTCGCCGAGACCGAGAAACTCGAGACCCGACTGGATCGCGATGGCGATGCCGGCAACGATCGCGGACTGGATGATCACGGGTGCTCGCACCACGGACAGGATGTGCCGACCGATGATGCGCACGTTGCTGAGCCCGGAGACGCGCGCCGCATCCACATACAGCTCGTTGCGCACAGCCGTGACCGACGCGTAGACGAGGCGGAAGTAGGCGGGCGACAGAATGATGCCGAAGATCGCCATCGAGTACCAGACCGATGGGCCGAGAACCGAGCGAGCCGCGAGCAGCACAACGATGCCGGGCAGGGCCATGATGAGCCCCGTGAACCACGAGGAGACACCGTCGAACCAGCCACCGAAGTAGCCCGCGATGAGGCCCGCGATCACTCCGATCACGAGGGCAACCAGCAGACAGAGCAGTGCCGCCGCGACGCTCACCTGAGTGGCGGTGAGAAGTCGCGAGAACACGTCACGCCCCGCGCTGTCTGCGCCGAGCACGTGGTCGGCACCGGGAGGTGCGAGGATCGCCTGCAGCGACGCCAGGTTCGGGTCTTGGGGAGCGACCGCTCCGCCCACGATGGCAACGATCCCCACGAGCGCAAGAAACGCCATCGCGAGAAGCCCCGAGGGGTTACGCAGAAGCCGGCGAAAGAGGGAGCCGCGAACTGCTGGCGCCTTCACCGGCGCCGTGGTTATTGCTTGCTCGGTCATGAGAGCCTCACCTTGGGGTTGAGCGCAGCCTGCGCGAGGTCGATGAGCAGGTTGACGATGACAACAATCGAGGCCGTGACGATGACAAGGCCCATGACGATCGGGATGTCGGATTGCACCGTCGCTTGAACGGCGAGTTGCCCGAGACCGGGCAAAGCAAAGATCTGCTCGATGATCACGGCACCGCCCAAAAGACCAACGAACTGCACCGCAAGCACGGCAAGAGCCGGACCACCCGCGTTACGCAAGACGTGCTTAGCGACGACCCTGCCCATGCCGAGGCCACGACTGCGCAAGGTGCGCACGTAGTCGCGCTCGAGGGCGTCGATGACCGAGCCTCGCACCTGCTGAGCCACGGCCGCGATAGTGCCGATAGCGAGGGCAATGACGGGCAGCGTGACCGACGACATCCATCCCGAGAACGACGTGGTTATTGGTATATAGCCGGTTGCTTTGAACCACTTGAGGTTGATGGAGAAGACAAGCACGAGCCCAAGAGCGATAAGGAATCCGGGGATCGCGAACCCCAGCACACTCGTGAACTGCAGCCCGCGGTCGATCCAACCTCGGCGCGTGGCCGCGAGTACCCCGATGACGACCGAGATGATCGCCGCGATGAGTGTCGCGCCAATGACGATCGAGAGAGTGACGGCGAGGCGACTCGAGACGCCCTGGGCCACGAGCTGGCCACTGAACCAGGAGCGACCGAAGTCACCCTGCACCGCGCTCGTCAGCCAATCCCAGTACTGCTCGTAGAGCGGGCGGTTGAGGCCGAGTTCCGCGGCCTTTCTATCGACGATCTCCTGCGTGGCGTTCTGCCCGAGGATGCGGCGGGCGATGTCGCCGCTGCCGATGTACAGCAGGCTGAACGCCACTACTGAGATAACAAAGATGAGGATGACGCCGGAAAGCAGGCGTCGAAGAATAAATCGAATCACGACACGTCCCTGTGGTGTGAGGGTCTTAGCTGGAGGGGAGCCGGCCACCGCGTGAGGCGGCCGGCTCCCGGGGAGCGATCTAGCCCTTCGGAACGAAGTCGTAGAGGGCGGGGTAGGCGTTCGTCGGAAGCATCTTTACCGACGTGTTGGCGTCAGTGCCGAAGCTGCCCTGCACACGGTAGAACGGCGCGAACCAGGCCTGCTCAACGAGGTAAGCGTTGAGCTCGCCAGCGACCTTGGCCTGCGTCGCCTCGTCACCGTTCTGGATCTGCGACATCATCTCGTCGATCTTGGGGTCTTCCGAGTGGAACGGGTTGAACACGGCGGTCGGCGCGATCATGAACTGAATGAGCTGCCAGTCAGGGTTCTGCTCGAGTGCCATGAACGTCGCCGGGTACTTCGGAGCGAGCATGTCCGCGATGAAGCTGTCCATGCCCACATCGGTCGCCTCAACCGTGATGCCGACGTCGGAGAGCTGCTGCGCGATGAGCGTGAACGTCGTCGCTCCGAGAACAGAAACGGTGGGCATCGAGATGGTGAGTCCACTGGCATAGCCCGCTTCGGCGAGCAGTTCCTTCGCCTTCTCGGGGTCGTAGGTGTATGTGCTGTCGAGCTTCTCGTCGTATGCGTCAGAGGTAGCAGGGAACACCTGGTTGGTGACCGTGCCGTTTCCGCTCTGAAGTGCCGTGAGCAGTCCCTCGCGGTCGAAGGCGAAGTTGATTGCCTGGCGCACGCGAACGTCGGCAAGGGCCGGGTTCATGGTTCCCGCGCGGTCGAGCAGCAGGAGGCCCTGGAAGTCGAGCTCGTTGGCGTTGACCGTCCAACCGGCCCCTTCAACCTCGGCGAGGTTGTCGTTGTTCGCGAGCTTCACACCGTTGGCTTCGCCAGCCTTGATGGCGTTGAGCGCAGCGGTGGGGTCGGTCAGCACGTTGATCGTGAGAGCGTCGTAGTGCTGAACGTCGGGGTTCCAGTAGTCGGGGTTCTTCTTGTACACGTAGCTCGTGCTCGTGACGGTCGCCGCGGTGTCGAGGATGTATGGGCCGGAGCCGATGGGGTCGGTCGCCGCGTTCGGGTCGTCGAACTGGGCGGGTGCGCCCACGAGACCGGGGTCGCGCGTGAGGTAGTTGAGCAGTGCGGGGTCGGGTGCGCCGAGAGTGATCACGACTGTCGTGTCATCCGGAGCAGCGATGCCCGTGACTCCGGCGAGGTAACCCGCGTCTGGCGACGTTCCGGTCTGGAAGCGCTCGAGGTTCTGCTTGACGACGTCGGCGGTGAGAGCCGTGCCATCCGAGAACTTCACGTCGTCACGAATCGTGAGGGTGAGCTCGGTGTTGTCGTCGTTGTAGGACCACTCGGTGGCGAGCCATGGCTCGATCGTGCCTTCGGGAGTGGCGAGAAGCAGGGTGTCAAAAACAGCCTGGTAGTACGGGGATCGGTTTCCCCACTCGGCCCCTGAGGGGTCATAAGTGGTGGGAGCGGCAATCGCTCCGAGAACGAGCGTAGACGAGCTGCCTTCGCCGCCACCGTCACCTGCGGCACACCCACTGAGGGCGAGTGCGGCAACTACGGCGGCCGCTGCTGTGGCCTTCCAACGGAACATCTTCGGTCCTTTTCGGTAGGGCGGTCCGCCTATGGATCGCCAGTGGTTGGAGACGCTAGCACGAAAACCCAGTGACCACTAGCTTTTCGTTTTTCGCCGTGTAACACTTCCGTTACAGCGCAGCTAAGGTCAATGAAGACCCGTTAAATGCTCAGGAGATTAAGTGGCCACCCAGGTTCCCCCGCCCACCCCAGGCAAGCGCCGCGGCGCTTACGCCAAGACGGAGGAGAAAAAGCTCGCCATCCTGGATGCCGCGCTGGAGGTGTTCTCGCAGTCGGGGTACCGCAAGGGATCACTTCGAGACGTGGCCAGTCGGGTCGGCATGAGCGAAGCCGGCCTCCTTCATCACTTCCCCAACAAGAGCGCCCTTCTCGCCGCCGTCCTCGACCACCGAGACGACCACTCCCTCAAGATCGTCAAGCTCGAGCCATACGCCGGACGCGAGACTCTCGAAGGACTCGTTTTTCTCGCCGGGTACAACGCCACGATCCCCGGCGTCGTGGAGCTCTACTGCGTGCTCTCCGCAGAAGCCACCTCTCCCGCTCATCCAGCGCACCAGTACTTCATCAACCGGTACAACTACATCCGAGGCAGCATCACGCAGGCTTTCGTTGCCATGGCGGCGCGATCCGAGCTGCGCGAGGGTGTGGACCCGGGGAGCGCGGCGCGATCCACGATCGCCCTCATGGATGGCCTGCAGGTGCAATGGCTACTCGATCGAGAGTCGGTGGATATGGCGGAAGAACTGCGTGTCTACCTCTCCAGCCTCACGGTCGAGCCGCTCTAGGGCGCGAGCATGGCGACCGATTCCCGCAAACGTGGCCCGTACCGCAAGACCGAGGCCCGCCGCAGAGAGATCATCGCGGCTGCCCTCACGGTGTTCTCCACCTCGGGCTACCGCACCGGTTCGCTCAAAGACATCGGCGCGCTGATCGGAATCGATCCGTCGACGATCCTGCATCACTTTCCGACGAAGGAAGCACTGTTAGAGGCGGTGCTCGAAGACAAGGATTCGGTCGATGTTCAGGGTTTGCCTCCTCTGGACACTCTGGCCCCGGCCGAGATTCCCACAACCCTGCTAGCCCTCGCCGCCAAGAACCACGAGGTTCCCGGCGTCATCGCTCTCTACGCAATCCTGTCCGCCGAGTCCACGACTGCGGGCCATCCGAGCGCCGACTACTTTCGCACCCGCACGGCTCACACACGCGCCGAATTCCGCAGCGCCTTTCAGCGACTGGCGGATGCGGGGCTGCTCGCCGATGGGGTGAGCGTCGAGTACGCCGCACTATCGACGTTCGCGCTGTGGGACGGCGCGCAGATCCACTGGCTCATCGAACCGGAGGCCGTGAGCGTCATCGACACCTTGCGCACACACCTCGAGTCAATTACGCTCGTGAAACTCCAATAGGTATTGGGTTTTCGACGATGAGGGCGCGCAATGAGAATCACCCCGTTCACCGACGGCTGGTCGGTCACCTCTAAGCGCGGCCTGTTTGACGGGCTGGGCGGGCAGCAACCAGTCATCGAGCAGGTCACCCTGCCGCACGACGCAATGCTCGGGATGCCTCGCTCCGCGGACGCAGCGAGCGGAAACTTCTCGGGTTATCACCCCGGAGGGGCTGTCGAATACCTACGCACCCTCGAGCTCTCGAGCGCTGATGCGGACCTCGTTCACACCCTCGTCTTCGACGGCGTGTACCGCGATGCAATGGTGTTCGTGAACGATCACTTCGCTGGCCAGAACGCGAGCGGCTACACGCGCTTCGCCGTGGATCTCGACCCGTTTCTGCGGTTCGACGCGCCTAATACGATCCGGGTCGAGGCTCGCGCACATCGCGATTCCCGCTGGTACTCGGGCCTCGGCATCCACCGCAACGTCGCGCTCGTGACGGGGCCACGGCTGCACATTGCGCTCGACGGGGTGCGCGTGACCACGCCGGAGGTCGACGCCGATGAGGCCCTCGTTGTGGTCGAATCGACCGCGGTCAACGATGGCCTACACACGCGCACGGTGCGGGTGTCGACGTCGCTCATCGGGCCGGACGGCGCTGTCATCACGACCGCGTCTAGACCCATAACGCTTCTCGCTGGCGAGAGCGGGCTCGTGCGCGAACGACTGCTGATTGAGAGGCCTGCTCTCTGGAATCCCGGATCTCCGCACCTTCACCGCGCGCACGTGACCCTCGCCGACTCAACCACAACCGACGAACACGAGGTGAGCTTCGGCATCCGTCGGCTGCAACTGGATGCTCGCCACGGACTGCGCATCAACGGCACGACCGTCAAGCTGCGCGGTGCATGCATCCACCACGACAACGGCATCATCGGGTCGCGGTCGATTGCTCGAGCGGAAGAGCGTCGTGTTGAGGGGCTGCTCGCCGCCGGATTCAACGCCATCCGGAGCGCGCACAACCCCATCAGCCCCGAGTTGCTCGACGCGTGCGATCGCCTCGGCATGCTCGTGATGGACGAGTCGTTCGACATGTGGGCGGAGGCCAAGACCCCCTTCGACTTCTCGACGGCGTTCGCCGAATGGTGGCAGCGCGATCTCGAGTCGATGGTTGCCAAGAACTTCAACCACCCGAGCGTCATCTTCTACTCGATCGGCAACGAGATCCCCGAGACCGGCCGATCGCACGGCTCCCGTTGGGGCCGCCTTCTCGCCGCAAAGGTGCACGAACTCGACCCCACCCGCTTCACGACCAACAGCATCAACGGGCTCGTGTCGGTCATCCGAGAACTCCCGCCGCTCGCTGCAGATCAGAACCAAGACATCAACGGCGCGATGGCCGACATGGGGTCGATGATGACCGAGCTCGTCGCCTCGGATCTCGTGACCGAGCGAACCGAAGAGAGCTTCGCCGCGGTGGATGCCACGGGGCTCAACTATGGTGACGGACGCTACGTCGCCGACGCTGAGCGCTTCCCTCATCGCGTGATCGTGGGCACCGAGACATTCAGCACGCGCATCGACCTGGCCTGGCCCGTCGTCCTCGAACACGATCACCTGATCGGCGACTTCACCTGGACCGGGTGGGATTACCTCGGAGAGGCCGGCATCGGGCGCGTCGATTACAACGAGAATGGCTCGTTCGAGGGCACGGCCGGGGACTTCCCGTGGCTGCTCGCGTGGTGCGGGGACATCGACATCCTCGGATTCCGACGGCCCGCGTCCTACTACCGCGAGATCGTTTTCGGGCTGCGCTCGGCGCCCTACATAGCGGTACAGCGGCCTTACGCCGAGGGCATTCGACCGGGTGCCGGACCGTGGTCCTGGTCGGATACCGTGGGGTCGTGGAGTTGGAACGTTGACCCGGGAACGCCGCTCTCCGTGGAGGTCTACAGCGACTCTGACGAGGTCGAGCTGTTACTGAACGAACGTTCTCTCGGGGTTGCCGCGACGGGTCGCACCAACCGGTACCGTGCGACGTTTACGGTTCCGTTCGAGCCTGGCGAGCTCATTGCCGTCTCGCGCACCGGTGGGGTTGAGACGGGCCGGGATGCGGTGCGTTCGGCGGCCGATGAACTTGCGCTCTCGGCATCCGCTGACCGCTCGGAGATTCGCTCGACCGACGACGATCTGGCGTTTGTGTCGATAACACTCGGGGACGCGGCGGGCATTGTTCGACTCGATTCCGATCGCGCGGTTTCGGTGACCGTCGACGGGCCGGGGACGCTGCTGGGACTGGGCAGCGCGCAGCCTCGCACGGAGGAGTCCTACCTGGATGCGACCCACACGACCTTCGACGGCCGTGCCCTCGCGGCCATCCGCCCGACCGGTCCCGGCACGATCACCGTGACGGTGACCGCCCCCGACTGCGCCCCCGCGACGGTGACGGTGGTTGCGGTCTAGCCGCCTTCCGCGAAGCCGCACCACGTCGCGACCCAGGTGAGGACGTCTCCACGCAAGTCCTGCGAGGCGGCAACCTCGATCGGACCCGACTTGCCATCGACAGACACATCGACAGTGAACACTGTGCCGCGCTTGTCCTCTTGCACGGCGTGCGGGTCGCAGCGCCAGGGCACGAGCGGCACCTCGACACTCGACGGATCATCGGTGCCCGCGACATCCGCGCCCAGTTCGAGATTGTTGTCACCATCAACGGTGAACTTCAGGAGGTTCGTGGTGCGGATGCTGTCGAGCGAAGCAGTGCCATCGGCACCGGTCGGCGTAAGCCCGAGCGTGAGCATGGCGGGAGCACCGGATGGCGACGGCTCGAAGCTCGTCCACTCGAGGGCCACCACGTCGGCGACCCGCTCTCGCAAACACTCGCGATCGTGCAGCCGCGGCACGAAGCCGAGCGTGTCCACGAGGTCTGCTTGGGCGGTGCGTGTGGTTCCGTCGAGCTCATAATCGATCGTCACAGTGGGCATCCCGGCGCCCGGCGCACACTCCACAGCGGGCAGTTGGAACCGCAGGTCGACAGTGCGCCCGGCGGTGATCAGGCTGTCTTTGTCGCGCAGAGCCGGCCCATCAAAGCGGGGATCCTCGACGACGACGGATGTCACCTGGAGATCCTCGTCCGAGTCGTTGTGCACTCGCACCTGCGCCGTACGACCCGCAACATCGGAGCGCAACTGCATCAGCTCAACCGTGACGTCCGCGGGCAGCGACTCCACCGAGTCGGTCGGTGCGCATCCCGAAACCAGAAGGGCACCAACGAGCACGATGCCTAGGCGAGCGCGACCCGCGACCATGCCTTACTGCGGCTCGAGCACAAAGACCGGGATCTCCCGGTCAGTCTTCTTCTGGTAGTCCGCGTAGGGCGGGTAAGCCGCGACGGCGCGCTCCCACCACACGGCCTTCTCCTCGCCCGTGACCTCGCGGGCGATGTAGTCCTTCTTTTCCGCGCCGTCCTGCAGTTCGACGTGCGGTTGCTTCTGAATGTTGAAGTACCACACGGGATGCTTGGGCGCGCCGCCGAGGGAGGCGACGACCGCGTAGACCCCGTCGTGTTCGACACGCATAAGGGCGGTCTTGCGCAGCAGGCCGGACTTGGCTCCGACCGAGGTTAGAACGATGACGGGCATCCCGCGAAGGTCTGCGCCTTCTTTGCCGCCCGAGGCTTCATAGAGCTCGGCCTGCTCGCGGGCCCAGTCAGACGTGCTCGGTGCGTATTCTCCGTGTAGTGGCATGCATCCATTCTGCCCCTCCGTCCGCTGAGCTTGGCCTCCCGGTCGCTGAGCTCGTCGAAGCGCCTAGACGCAGCGCTCGTAGACGTACTCCGGCGACCCGACCGGCGTCAGGTCGCGATCGCGCAGGATTGTGGATGCGGGGGTTACTTCGTCCGCGCACACCTCATCGAACGGGCGCCTCAGATCATCGGTGTACTCGATGTCAATCACGGCGTCGCCGTAGACATCCGTGAACGAACCGCACTCCTCGAACTGATCGCACTCCTCGACGACGGCGAAGTCGAAACCGATCTCGTCCTTGCCGCGAGCGCCTAGCTCTCCAGTGTTCTTCTGCCCGGCGACAAGTCCAAGCTCGTGCGTGTGGTCCGTGAGAATCGTCGCAAATGCGACGGCATCGTCGAGGGTCAGCAGGTCACCCGAGCGCGTGTACGAGTCCAGATTGTCGAACTCGACGGCATCGAATCCGGATGCCGCGCACGTGTCGATCGACGCGAAGATGAGCCGTGCAGCATCCTGTCGCTTCGTGTCGGTCGAGATGTCGAGGAGTGTCTCGTCGGGCCAATTCTCGTCGATCACGGGATCGCCCGAAGCATCGACGAGAAGCAGGTCTGCCGGCCAGTCGACGCCGGGCTGCGATTGGAATCCGTTGACGTAACAGATGTTGTACAGCCCGTCGGCGGGCTTTTCGGTGCTGTCCCGAGTAACAACAGTGACGCCGGCGGGAGGCTCATACGAACCACCGAGTTGATAGTCGACCGCTGCTCCGGGCGGGAACACCCCGGTGCTTGGGTCTGGTGGTGCTGCAGGAGCACAGCCCGAAAGCAACAGAATCGCGGCAACGAGAGCTGGCCACGACTTCATACCGTTGAGCTTAGGTGCCGCGAGAAGCCGGAATCCCTGCAGCCGGGAGGATGACGCTGTCGATGTTGTTGATGAGGAACTCGCGATCGATTGGCTTGCGCAACAGCAGCACGTTGTACGCGACGAGGGCGGGGCCGATCATGCACAGCTTCTCGACATCAACGTCCGCCGAGATCTCGCCGCGCTCGATCGCACGGGCGAAGAACACGCGGTTGACGGATGCTCTGGGCTCCACGAGCGCCCGCTGCGCGGCATCGGCGACCTCGGGATTTCGAGAAATCATAGACGCGATCCCCGTCAGAAGCTTGAGCTTGCGTTCACCGTCCCGGATGGTGGGGGGTTTGATCATCGCCACGAGGTCACCGCGAAGGGTTCCCGTGTCGGGGAGGGCGTCGAGGTCGACGTCGTTGGACTTCATGCACGCAACCGCATCAAGAACAAGATCGGACTTGGATGCCCAGCGGCGATACACGGTGGCCTTGCCAGCCTTCGCGCGCGTGGCGACCATCTCGATGGTCATGCCGTCGTAGCCGGTCTCGACAAGCACGTCGAGTGCGACATCCAGAATCTCCTGGTCACGCGAGTGGTCTCGCTTGCGACCGAGCTTGGGTTTCTCAGCAACAAGAGTGGGCTGTGTCATCGCACTGTGCACCTTTCTCTCCACTGCGAGGTTACCAGGAGGTTAATTACTGAACTCAGTGTATCCGGAACTGGTCAGTTCCGTATATAGTCCTTCTCATGTCTCAAACCATTGCTGCCGCGGTCGACAATCGCCGCTGGCTCACCCTCGTTGTTGTTGGGCTCGCCCAACTCATGGTCGTGCTCGACGCGACCGTCGTGAACATCGCCCTCCCCTCCGCCCAGGCGGAACTCGGATTCTCTGACGGCAGCCGCCAGTGGATCATCACCGCATACTCCCTCGCGTTCGCAAGCCTCTTGCTTCTGGGCGGTCGACTCTCCGACCTCATGGGCCGCAAGCGCACCTTCATCATTGGGCTCATCGGCTTCGCCGCGGCCTCCGCCCTCGGTGGCGCCGCACCATCCTTCGAGCTGCTCGTCGCGGCCCGCGCACTCCAGGGAGTGTTCGGCGCGCTCCTCGCCCCGACCGCCCTGGCCGTGCTCACCACAACCTTCACGATCCCCAAAGAACGCGCCCGCGCATTCGGCGTGTTCGGGGCGATCGCCGGTGCCGGTGGAGCGGTCGGCCTCTTGCTCGGCGGATTCCTCACCGAAGCCCTCGACTGGCGCTGGAACCTCTACATCAACGTCTTCATCGCCGCCGTCGCCATCATCGGCGCGGTCATCTTTGTGCCGACGATCGCGCGCAGCGGCCCGCGTCCCCGGCTCGACGTTCCCGGCACCGTGCTCGTCTCGGGCGCACTGTTCGGCCTCGTCTTCGGATTCTCGAACGCGGAAACCGACGGCTGGGACGCCCCGCTCACGTGGGGCATGCTTGCGGGATCAGTCGTGCTGCTCGTCGCGTTCGTGCTGTGGCAGAGACGAGCCGCGCATCCACTGCTCCCCCTCTCGATCGTGCTCGATCGCAACCGAGGAGCCGCTTACCTCGCGGTGCTCATCGCGGGCGCAGGGATGTTCGGGATCTTCCTGTTTGTGACGTACTACCTGCAGCTCACCCTCGGCTACTCGCCCATCCAGACCGGCCTGTCGTTCTTGCCTATGATCGGGATGCTCGTGGTCGCGGCCCAGCTCGGCACCAACCTGCTCGTGCCGAGATTCGGACCCAAGATCATGGTCCCCGCGGGCATGGCACTCGGAGTTCTCGGCATGCTGCTGCTCACTCGACTCGATGAGACGAGCGGCTATGTGCCTGACGTTCTCATCCCGCTCATGATCATCGGTACGGCGATGGGAACGATCATGCCGGCATCCATGCAGACCGCGACTCTCGGCGTAGACCGCCAGTTCGCGGGTGTCGCGTCGGCCATGGTCAACACGAGCCAGCAGGTCGGTGGGTCCATCGGCACTGCGTTACTCAACACGCTCGCGGCCACAGCGGTAACGGACTACCTCACCTCCCACACTCCGGTCACGGAAGCGATCGGTGTGCACGCCCAGCTCACGGGATACTCGACCGCCTACCTGTGGGGCGCCGGATTCTTCGCGGTGGGTGGCGTGATGGCTGCCCTGCTCTTCCGCCGCCGTGGACACGGCCTGTCACTGAGCCACGCCCCGCAGGGTGCGACCTCCGCTCCCGCCGAACCCGTGCTCGCGCACTAGGGAACCCGGCACCGGCATCCACCGAACACCGCCGAGGTTTGTGGACAACGCTGAAGATTAATCCGCAGCGGTGTCCACAAACCGGCGCGTTGTCGGCGAGTGGATGCCTACGCGCGCGTCGACGACCGCACGACGAGCTCGGGCTGGAACACCACCTGGCGCGGCTCGATTGACGAGTCGGCTGCCTCCTCGAGCAGAATCTCGACGGCCGTGCGACCGATGAGCGCGCTGGGCTGGCGGATGGAGGACAGCGGCACAACCGCAGCCGCCGCGAAGTCAATGTCGTCGTATCCGATGAGGGCGATCTCGTCGGGAACGCGGATGCCGTCCCCCTGCAGCATGAGCGCCTGCAGTACGCCCATGGCCACGAGGTCGTTGGCCGCGAAAATGCCGTCCGGTCGGTCGGCGGGCACGCGATCCCGAACCGAAAGCCCGGCGGCTCGCCCCTCGAGAACGCTCAGGGCATCGATGGGAATGATCTCGAGCGTGACGCCCGGATTGGCCGCGATGGCCTGCTTCGCTCCCTCGAGACGGTCGCTGACCTGACGAATATCCATGGGCCCACCCACGAAGGCGATCCGCCGGCGTCCCTGCGCGATGAGGTGCTCGACAGCGAGATGCCCTCCCGCGATGTCATCGACGGACACCGAACTGAACGAGCTATCGGCACTCGGGCGGTCCACGAGAACGGCCGGGATGCCGCGCTTCCGCAGCCGCAGCAACCGATCGGTGATGTCGGCGTACGGCGAGATCAGAACGCCGTGCACACGCTGCTGCTCGAACAGATCGAGATAGCTCGACTCTCGCTCGGGGTTCTCGTCACTGTTGCCGAGGGTCACGCTCAGACCCGCTGTGGCGGCGGCATCCTCTGATCCCCTCGCGACGTCTGTGAAGAACGGGTTGCGCACGTCGAGCACAACGAGACCGATCGTCTTGCTGCGACCATCTCGCAACTGGCGGGCAGCGTCGTTGCGGATGAAGCCGAGTTCGTCGATCGCCTCGGTGACGCGAGCGACCGCGCCAGGAGAAACCTTCTCGGGGTGATTCATGACGTTGGAGACGGTGCCGACAGACACACCGGCCCGAAGCGCGACATCGCGCACGCTCACAACCCCCATGGAGACCCCTCTTCGGTGAATCGATCCATTATGGCCGCATTGAGCGGGCGGTGTGGAGGAGATGCGCTATCCGGCGGTCGACTTGCGGATGACGAGTTCTGGCCGAAACGCCGTCTGTCGCGGAATCAAGCTCGGGTCGTCGGCTTCCTCGAGCAGAATGCGGAGCGCGGTTTGCCCAATCATTCGGCTCGGCTGCCGCACCGATGACAGCGGAACCGCCGCGGCTCCCGCGAATGAAATGTCGTCGAATCCGATCAGCGATATCTCCCCGGGCACGTTCACGCCACCCGCGACGAGTGACTGCAGCACACCCAGCGCGACGAGATCATTGGCGGCGAAAATGGCGTCCGGTCGAGACTGACGGGGTCGTTCGAGCAAGCGGGCGCCCGCGGCCACTCCCTCCGAGACGGTGAGAGCACTAGTCGTGACGACCTCAATATCAACGTCGCGGTCGTCGTTGTCCACGGCAACGCGAGCCCCCTCAAGGCGATCACGCACTTGCCGAATGTCGAACGGTCCGCCCACAAAAGCGAGGCGCCGCCGACCCGTGTCGATCAGGTGTTGGGCGGCCATCTGTCCGCCGGCCACGCTGTCGACCGCGACGGAACTGAACTGGCCTTCCACGTTCATCCGGTCAACGAGCACAACGGGAATGTCGCGCGCCTTGAGGCGCTGCAGTCGAGCGTTGATGTCGCCGTATGGGGAGATAAGAACTCCACGTACGCGCTGTTCCTCGAACAGGTCGAGGTACATCCCCTCGCGCCGGGAATCTTCGTCGGTGTTGCCGACGAGAATGGCGATTCCGTTCTTGGAAGCCTCGTCTTCTGAGCCGCGCACTACTTCGTTGAAGAAGGGGTTCTGACCATCGAGCACGACAAAACCAACGGTGGAACTGATACCCGCCCGAAGACGCCGCGCCGCATCGTTGCGCACATAGCCGAGCTCATCGATCGCGGCCTGAACCCGAACGATGGATTCGGCCGACACTTCATCGGGCTTGTTGAGCACATTAGAGACCGTTCCGACTGAGACGCCGGCAAGACGCGCGACATCGCGGATGCTCGTTGCAGCCATGCTTCTCCCTCGGTCTCGGTACCCAGTGTGGCGATCGAGTGGCCCGACCGGAACCTTCCCGGCCGGGCCACTCGACGATGTGCGGACTAGAAGTCGAAGTCCGCGATGTTCTCCGCGTTGAACACGTACGGGTCTCCGAGCAGCACGGTGGCGTCAGCCCCCACCGTGTAGCTGCCGAGCTTACCGGCGTCGAAAGTGTCGCCCTCTGCGCCCGTGATGTCGCCATCGATGAGCGCCTTTGCGGCGAATGCCGCGAGGTAGCCGAGGTCGGACGGGTTCCACAGTGCGAACGCGGTGACGGTGCCGTCTTCGACAAAGTCGCGCATCTGGTTAGGGGTACCGAGACCGGTGAGCTGAACCTTGCCCTTGAACTCCGAGGTCTGGAGGTAACGCGCAGCGGCGGCGATACCGACGGTCGTCGGGGAGACGATGCCCTTGAGGTCAGGGTACGTCTGGAGCAGTGCCGCGGTCTTGTCGAACGAGGTCTGGTCGTCGTCGTCACCGTAGACGACCTCAACGAGTTCGATGTTCGGGTGGTTAGCCGCGAGCTCGGTTTCCATGAGCTCGATCCAGGCGTTCTGGTTGGTGGCGTTAGCGGTTGCCGACAGGATCGCGATCTTGCCCGCGTCACCGATCTGCTCCGAGATCAGGTCGACTTGGATCTTTGCGATGCCTTCGGCTTCGGCCTGGTTGATAAACAGGTCACGGCAGTCGGGGCTGGTGTCGGCGTCGAATGTGACGACCTTCACGCCATTGTCGCGAGCCTCGTTGACCGCATCGCACAGGGCAGTCGGATCGTTGGCGGAAAGCACGATCGCGCCGACACCCTGCTGAGCGAGGGTGTTGATGTAGCTGACCTGGCCGTCGGGGCTTCCGGTAGCGGGGCCCACCTCGGCCGCGGTGCCACCAAACTCCTCGATGGCTTCCTTGCCGCCGTCATAGGAGGTGTCGAAGTAGGCATTACCCAGGTTCTTGGGCAGGAACGTGACGGACAGTTCGCCCGATCCTTCGCCGCCGTCACCCGATCCGCCGTCCGTTGCAGCGCAGCCGGTCGCGACAAGCGCGACGCTGAGCGCGAGACCGGCGATTGCGCCGATCCGTGCCTTACGTGTGTTTCCAAACATCTTTGTTCTCCCTGTTATGTGTGTGGTGCTTCGCGCCGACTCAAAAGCATCGACTGTGCTGCGGATCCCTAACTCTTGGCGCCGGTGAGGGGTTCCGGTTTCTTTCCCCCGGGCCTCGACCGCGACTTGCGCGCCCAGGCCAGGAAGCTTGTTCCCACCACGGAGGCCACTAGCAGCGCTCCGGTGATGATGTTGATGACATCGCTCGTCACATTCGCGAGACGTAGCGCACTGGCGAGAACGCCGATGAGAACGGCGCCCGCGAGCGGGCCGACGAGCGTTCCTCGTCCGCCGAAGATCGACACGCCACCGATCATGACCGCGGCGATCACCGAGAGCTCAAGGCCCGCGGCGTTGTCGCCTCTCGCGCTCGAGAATCGCAGCGTGTAATAGATACCGGCAAGCGCCGAGATAAGACCGGCAATCACAAAGAGGATGAACTTGGTGCGCTCGACGCGGATGCCGGAGAAGCGCGCGGTCTCGGGGCTGAGCCCGATCGCGTAGATGCCTCGCCCGAACTTGGTGAAGTGCAGGAGCACGACAAACACGATCGCGAGCACCACGATCAGCACGACAACACTCGGGATGGTGGTTCCCGGGATCTTCGACTTTGCGAGGTCGGTCCAGAATTCGGTGAACTCCGTGACCGCTTTCGTCCCCAGCAGGCCGACGGCGAGTCCGCGGTAGAGCGCGAGCGTACCGATGGTCACCGCGAGTGAGGGCAACCCGACCACGGTAATAAGGAACCCGTTGAGGGCACCGGCCGCGGCGCCGACGAGCAGTGAGACGACCGCTGCACCCTCGATCGGCATCCCGCCCTGATGAAGAACACCGAGCGTGACGCTCGAAAGGCCCACGATGCTTGCCACCGACAGGTCGATCTCGCCTGTGATGATGATGAGCGTCATCGGCAGCGCAATGAGCAGAATCGGCGCGATGTCGAGGAACAGATACGTCACCGTAATCGGTTTGCTGAACGACTTCACCGAGATCATCGAGACGATGATCACGAGCGCCAGCGCTCCGATTACTGCCGCTTCTCGCGAGAGCAGAAGCCGTCGCCATAGCGGCTGGGAGTAGTCCTTGTACGTGCGCGTCGCCGGGGCGAGCGCGCCCATGATGTCAACCATTCGAGTCCCTCGCTTCCACGAGCTTGCGTGCCTGTCTTTGGGCAAGTAACCGGTCGAGCACGATCGCGCCGATGATCAACACGCCGACGACGGCGCGCTGCCAGAAGTCCTGCACGCCCAGGATGGGCAGCGCACGGTTGATGGTGAACAGAAGGTAGGCACCGATCGCGGCACCCCACAGCGATCCGCTTCCGCCAAAGATCGCGACACCGCCGATGACGGCGGCGCCCACCGCCTGCAGTTCGAATCCGGTTCCGGCTTGTGAGTTGACGGTGCCGTAGCGCGCCGCCCACAAGACCCCAGCGAGACCCGCGAGTGCGCCACACAGGATGAAGGCGCCGAGCAGGCGGTTGGTGACCTTGAGTCCGTAAAGGTTCGCGGCATCCGGATCAGATCCGATCGCGTAGAGCTCGCGACCCGCGCGCTTATTGCGTAGGAACCACGCCGCCACGACCAGCACGACGATCGCGATGATCGTGAGCACCGGGATGAAGAGCACCGACTGGGTTCCGAGGGCCAGGAAGTCCTTGGGCATGTCGCTCGAGTTGATGCGGTCGCTACCCGCCCACAACACGTTGATGCCGCGGAAGGCATACATCGTGCCGAGGGTGATGACGAGCGACGGAACCTTGGCAAATGCGACGAGCGCACCGTTGATGAGACCGAGCAAACCGCCGAACACAATGCCGATGAGGAACACAGCGACGATCGGGATTCCGGGAACGTCAATGAACAGACGACCGGTCAGATAGGCCGTGAGCCCGAGAGTCGACCCGACCGAGAGATCGACGTTCCTCGTGATGATCACGACGGCCTGGCCGATCGCGACGAGCAGCAAAATCGACGGCGTTAGCAGCAGGTCCCGGAACCCGTCCGAGCTGAACAGGAACGTGGGGTTCTTAATGGTTGCGGCGAGAACCACGATGATGAGGGCGAGCAGGATGCCCGTCTCTCTCGCCGTGACTATTGCGCGCACAGTCCGCGCGATGCGGCTTTCGGGTGCGGTGACTGTCGTCACTGGCCGGCCTCCTTCGTGGTGGGGGCGATCGAGTGTGTGGCCGCGAACATGACCGACTCGGCCGTGGCATCCGCTCGACTGATCTCAGCGGTGATGTGTCCCTCGTGCACAACAAGCACGCGGTCGGCCATGCCGAGCACCTCGGGCAGTTCTGACGAGATCATGAGGATGCCGAGGCCTTCACCGGCGAGCTGAGAAAGCAGGCGGTGAACCTCTGACTTGGTTCCGACGTCAATACCGCGCGTCGGCTCGTCGATGATCAGGATGCTGGGGTTGGTCGCGAGCCACTTAGCGAGAACGACCTTCTGCTGGTTCCCACCGCTGAGTGTTCCGGCTTCAGTGTCGAGGGATGCGGTCTTCACTTCGAGACGGCTCGACCACACCCGGGCGGCAGCATTCTCGGTGGATGAGAACAGCAGGCCGAGCTTGCGGAGGCGACCACTGATCGCCATGGTCGCGTTGCGGGCGACGGATGACTCGAGCACGAGACCTTGCTTGCGGCGGTCCTCGGGCACGAGAGCAAGCCCGAGGTTCATTGCCGCAGCGGGATTGCGTCGGGGAATTGCCTTGCCGTTGATTCGCACGCTTCCGGATGCATAGGGGTCAACACCGAAGACGGCACGCGCGATCTCGCTGCGACCGGCTCCCACAAGACCCGCGAGCCCCACAATCTCGCCGGCCTTCACCGTGAACGAGATGTCGTGGAAGACGCCCGGCTGATTGAGCGCATCGACCACGAGCACGTCATTGCCGATCGGGTGCTCCGTCTTGGGGAAAAGGGTCGTGACATCCCGACCCACCATCTGACGCACGATCTCTTCGACCGTAGTGTCAGCGATAGGGCTCGTCGAGATGTACGCCCCGTCGCGCATAACCGTGACGGTGTCGCAGAGATCGAAGACTTCGTCGAAGCGGTGGGAGATGAACAGCAGCGCGCGACCCTCGTCGCGCAGGCTCCGTGCCACCGCGAAGAGGCGCTCCACCTCGACTCCGGAGAGCGCGGCGGTGGGCTCGTCCATGACGAGCACCTGGGCATCCAACGAGATGGCCTTCGCGATCTCGATGATCTGCTGGTCCGCGATGGAAAGCCCCAGGGTCGGACGGTCCGGGTCGATGCGCACACCGAGCCGGGCGAACAGGCCGAGAGCCTCTTCGTGCATGCGAGCGCGGTCGATGCGTCCGAACGAGCGAAGCGGCTGGCGCCCCATGAAAATGTTTTCGGTGACCGACAGGTCGGGGAAGAGCGTGGGTTCCTGGTAGATAACCGCGATCCCTGCGGCCTTCGACTGAGCCGTCGAGGTGAAGTCAACCGTCTCTCCCGAGAGCCGGAAGTCACCGCCATCGCGCTGGTAGAGGCCCGCGATGATCTTGACGAGCGTGGACTTTCCCGCGCCGTTCTCTCCCACAAGAGCGTGGATGGAGCCGGCGTTGAGAGCGAGGGTTCCGTTTGTCAGAGCGATGACGGCGCCAAAGGCTTTGGCTATTCGAGAGAGCTCAAGCGCGGGAGTCACCCGCTCGGTGCTATCGGACATCGTCGTCTACCTCGTGATCGTCGTTGAACTCTGAACAGCAACCTGAATCGATTCAGGCGATGTTCAGAAACAATATGTCCCGATCGTCACGGCGTCAAGCTCGGATTGATAACGAATGCCGGTGAGCCAACCCACGGAGTTTCTTCGCAGTGACTACACGCCAGCCCATCGCATCAGATCCGCCGCTCTGCAGACTTGACGGATGGCGGAAAGGCGTCGTAATCTCAATTCGTTCACACTCTTAAAACGATTCAATATCCAGCAACGATTGACGTAGGCAAATCGATGACGATTCCTCCCACCGCTACCGAGGTGCAGAGAGTGTGCTTCCAACTGCAGGTGAAGCCCGAGCGTCTCGCCGAGTACCGCGAGCGTCACGCCGCCGTCTGGCCCGAGATGTTGCAGGCAATTGCAGACTCCGGTCGCCATAACTACTCGCTGTTTCTGCGGGACGACGGCCTTCTCATCGGGTACTTCGAGACCGCATCGGTCGATGCATCCCAAGCCGCTCTCGCTGCCGATCCCCGCACCGCCGCGTGGGAAGCCGAGATGGCCGACTTTTTTGTCGCGCTCGACGGGCGCCCAGACCAGAACTCACTCATCCTCCCCGAGATCTTTAATCTCGAGGATCAACTCCGCTCGCAGAAGGACTAGTAATGACCTCGTTCGACCAGATCGCCTCCTTGCTCGAGGAGCAGGCAATCGAACTTCCCTCGTGGGCGTTCGGCAACTCGGGAACCCGCTTCAAGGTGTTCTCGACGCCCGGCACCCCGCGCACTCCAGAAGAGAAGATCGCGGATGCCGCACAGGTAAACAAGTACACCGCGCTTTCTCCGAGCGTCGCCCTGCACATCCCGTGGGACAAAGTCGACGACTACGCGGCCCTCCGCCGCTATGCCGAAGACCTGGGCGTCAAGCTCGGCACGATCAACTCGAACACGTTCCAGGACGACGACTACAAGTTCGGAGCGCTCACGCACACGGACGCATCCATTCGCCAGAAGGCCATTGACCACCACCTCGAGTGCATCGACATCATGGATGCCACTGGCTCGCGCGACCTTAAGATCTGGCTCGCCGACGGCACCAACTACCCGGGCCAGGGTGATCTGCGCGGCCGCCAGGACCGCCTGGCGGACTCGCTCGCCAAGATCTATGCGCGCATCGGCGACGAGCAGCGCCTCGTGCTCGAGTACAAGTTCTTCGAGCCCGCTTTTTACCACACCGATGTTCCGGACTGGGGAACGTCATACGCCCAGGTCAGCGCCCTCGGCGACAAGGCGCTCGTGTGCCTCGACACCGGTCACCACGCTCCCGGCACCAACATCGAGTTCATCGTCATGCAGCTGCTGCGTCTCGGAAAGCTCGGGTCGTTCGACTTCAACTCGCGCTTCTACGCGGATGACGACCTCATCGTGGGCGCGGCCGACCCGTTCCAGCTGTTCCGCATCCTCTTCGAGGTCATCCGCGGCGGCGGTTACGGCGCCGACTCTGGTGTCGCGTTCATGCTCGACCAGTGCCACAACGTCGAAGAGAAGATCCCCGGCCAGATGCGCTCGGTTCTCAACGTGCAGGAGATGACGGCCCGCGCGCTGCTCGTCGACACCGCGGCGCTCACCGCCGCGCAGGACTCCGGGGATGTGCTCGGCGCAAACGCCGTGCTCATGGATGCCTTCTACACCGACGTGCGTCCGTCACTTGCCGCCTGGCGTGAGTCCCGCGGACTGCCAGCCGACCCGATCGCCGCCTACAAGGCATCCGGTTACCAGGAGAAGATCGCCGCAGACCGCGTGGGCGGGCAGCAGGCCAGCTGGGGTGCGTAGCTCACACGCTCGCCGAGGTAGCCGGTTGTGTGGATGCGCGTGCCCCAGCATCCACACAACTGGCTACTTCGCGTGTGTGATCCCGGACAACTCACGCCTCTCTAGCAATGCGGGATTTCTCGCGCGTGGTCTGCTAGGTTCATTGAACAGGACTGCAACAGGGAGTAAGGACGGCTCGATGGCGAACATCCGTGACGTCGCGCGTCATGCCGGAGTCTCAGCGGGCACCGTCAGCAACGTGCTCAACCGTCCGAGTTACGTCAACGCAGAGACCCGCCAGCGCGTGCTCGATGCTATCGCTGAACTCGACTTCGTTCCTCAGAAAACGGCCCGCCAATACCGTCCGGGCCGCGAACGCACGCTAGGCCTCGCCATCGCGGACATGGGCAATCCCTTCTTCGTGGATGTCGCGCTGGGCGCAGAAGCGGCCGCGAAGGCTCTCGGGGTCGGGGTCGTGATCGTCCACAACGGCGAGGACCCCTCTCGCGAAGAACAGAACCTCGACCTGCTCGTGCAACAGCGCGTGCATGGCATCATGATCACTCCCGTCGACGAACGCAATCCACGCCTTGAGGAACTCGTCGAGCGTGGCGTCCCCGTCGTTTACGTCGACAGGATCTCGGGCGATCGCCCGTGCTGCTGGCTCGCCACGGACGACCTCGCTGGTGGTCGGCTCGCTGGGGAGCACCTCATCGAGGTGGGGCACCGACGCATAGCTTTTGCGGGCGATGTCTCGATCTCTCGGCAGGTGGGCGACCGCTTCCACGGCCTACAGGCCGCCGTGCAGGATGCTGGACTTCCCGCGGATACCGTTGAGCTCATTCCCGCCCCCGCCTGGAAGATCCGCGAGGGTCGCGCCGTCGGTCTCGAGCTCGCCGGCAGAGCCCCAGAAGATCGCCCGACTGCAGTGTTCTGCGCGAACGACATGCTCGCCCTCGGCCTGCTGCAGGAGCTCGTATTGCACGGCGTGCGGGTACCTGAAGACATCGCGATCGTCGGCTTCGATGACCTTGAGTGGGCGAGCGTAGCAACCGTCCCGCTCTCATCCGTGCGTCAACCCCGCGATGAGCTGGGGCGCACGGCAGTGCGGATGATCCTGGACGAGATCGAGCAGGGTGCCGCGCACATCCACGAGCACGTCATTTTCGCCCCCGAGCTCATGATCCGGGACTCGAGCGCCGCTCCTCGCACCTAGCTTCTTCGCCGCAGTCGCCACTTGTGTGGATGCTGGAGCACACACATCCACACAAGTGGCTACCCCGCGGACTCTTGGGTTAGGACCAGCCTTGCGGCATTGGGCGATCAACGACCCGACGGCTGTCGTTGGGCATGTGCGGGAGTTGCTCGCCGCCCGCCCTGATACAGAGCCAGCGCAGTTCGCCGGGGCTATCAGGGATGGCGCGCCACGTGCGCCACACGCCCTGGCCCACACGAACAACAGTGCCTGGACCGACCGCGACCACGTCGTCATCCAGCCCCATCTCCCCCTGTCCGTCAAGGAACACATAGAGCTCCTCGACCTTCGCGTGCTCGTGCCAGTACCCGGCCTGCTCACCGGGGGCGAGAGCATTCGCCGTCAGCCCTATGTACTGCATCGTCAGTTCGTGGTCGACGACGCGTCTCCCCTGTCGCGCCCGTGCCTCATCGAATCCCCCATGATGGCCGCGCCACTCCGCGGGGCTACCGACCTCCACGATCTCGTAATCGCTCATGCGCGGTGCTCCCCACTGATGACTTCGTGCGTCCAGCGCCCACCGTGGGGCTCGTAGACGAGACGCGTGTGGTTGCGGCTAACCGCGCCTTGCCAGAACTCGACCCGCACCGGTCGAATCCACCACAGCATCCAGTCGGCGCTCGCGTTCGCGATGGGTCGAGCGGCAACATCGGCTTCAACCTCTGCACGGGATGCTTCGACGACCGTTCCCCGCACTCTTACGGCGCGAGATAAGGGCTGCCACCAGAAATTCAGTGCGCCGGCCGGATTAGACGCGAGCTGAGAAGCCTTTCTGGCTGACAGGGGTCCCGCGAAAGCCCAGCCGGACTCGTTGACATCCTTGACGATGAGCGTGCGAGCGTCGGGAAGACCGTCTTCTCCGACGGTGGCGAGAGTCGCGGCGTGGGGCTCGGGAACTCCGGCCCGCTCAGCCTCTCGGAGCCAATCCAGAAAGAGCGTCGCCGGTTCGTCCGGCAAGTGAGTCATGTCGAGCGTCGGGGGCGTTCCGCGCAGTGATCCTAGGCCGCGGAGCCACTGTGCGATCTCGCTCTGCACTCTGACGTCACTGGTCATGCTGTTGCCTCTCCAGGAGTTCTGCCATCCCGCGGACAGCGCTGCGCATCCGCTCGGGATCACCGGTCGCGCGAGCGAGCACGTAGCCGCCCTGCACAACGGAGACGATCGCGGCCGCACGATCCTGGGCTCGATCACGGGGTATCCCTGACTCCTCGAGCGCACCGCCGAGCAGGTCGATAAGCCCGGAGAAGTACCCCTCAACCGGCTCAAGGAGGCTCGCATCCGACATCACCGCCTGGTCAGAGGTGAGGCGCCCGATCCGACACCCGGCGAGCGCATCCCGATCACGGAGGAGGTAGGCCCGAATGCGCTCGCGAGGGGGCTGGTCGCCAATAAACCCACGCTCTGCCACCTGCAGTTGCTCCTGCGCGGTGCGCTCGACGGCCGCGCGCGCAAGATCGCGTTTGGAGGGGAAATGGTGGTACAGGCTTCCCTGCCCAATGCCGCTGCGCTCCAGCACCTGTCGCGGCGTCGTAGCCGCGACCCCGGCTTCCGCAAAGAGCGCTTGCGCCGCGACGAGTAATTGCTCACGCGCGTCACTGTGTTTGTTGTGCTCAAGTCGCATGCCCCCACCGTGCCATACCTAGAGGTAGGTTTGCAATCCACTCTTGCTCTATCCCCCCCGAAGTCGCCACTTCTGCGCATGTTCAGGCATAAACATCAGCAGAAGTGGCGACTTCGCGGAAACGGGCAGGATCAGTGGATGGCGATGTCCTGCCAGGTGCGCGTGGCGGCCGAGAGTTCGATGGCCTCGATGACCTTCTCTACCTCCCAGCCCTCTCGGAAGTCGGGGAGGATGCGGCGACCCGTCGCGATCGCCTCGATGAATTGGCGCACCTCGAAGATCTTGAGCTCGTGCAGGCCGAGGTTGATGCCGGACATCGGCCACAGGTGGCCGAAGTCTCCGTGACCCGGGCCAAGCTCGATGGTGCGAAAGCCGTGCGTATCCAGTCGATCGGACGCGAGAGACACCTCGAGCTTGTGGCTGTCCTGCTGACTGAAACGGATGGCACCCTTCGTGCCCGTCAAAGTGAAGGAGACCTCGAATGCACGCCCCGCCGCAACACGACTGGCCTGCATCGACCCGATCGCCCCTGAGGAGAACTCGAAGAGCGTCAGGGCGAGGTCATCATTGTCGACAGTACGGAGCACGCCGTACACATCCCGACGTTCGGCAACCACCGTGCGGGTGAGACCGCTTACTCGGGCAATATCCCCGACGAGATTCCGCGCGATTGAGACCATGTGAGAGCCCAGGTCGCCCAGAGCTCCGCCGCCGGCTCGCGCGCGATCGGTGCGCCAGGTGTAGGGAACGTCCGGGTCGATCATGGTGTCGGCCGAGAAGAAGCCGGTGAAGGAGACAAGCTCGCCCAACTCTCCCCGCTCGACGAGCTGTTTGGCCAGCGCAAGACCGGGATTCTGCAGGTACGTGAAGCCGACGAGCGTCGAGACTCCCGCTGCCTCCGCCGCCTGCGTCATCCGCTCGGCTCCCTCGGCGCTCAGGCTGAGCGGCTTCTCGCACCAGATGTGCTTGCCCGCAGCGGCCGCGGCTATGGCGACCTCCTCGTGGAATGCGTTGGGCGTCACGATGTTGATCACGTCGACTTCGGGGTCCGCTACGACGTCCTGCCAGGACGTCGACGACCGCTCGAATCCGTACTGGGCCGCCGCGGCCGCCGCACGGTCGGCATCCGGATGCACGAGAACCACGAGTCGCGGCTCGACGGGCAGGTCCCCGTACACGGCGCGAGCGCTGCGCCAGGCCATCGAGTGTTCCTTGGCCATGAGGCCGTCGCCGATCAGGCCGATTCCGAGAGTACGCTTCTGGACGTTCATGAGGGTTCCTGGTCTGAGAGTGAATCCGATAAGGGCGGGGCCGCGCTGTCTCCAGCATGACCCCGCCCACCCAGCGTGAGCCGGGATGTTACATAGCGGGCTCGAGTGTGTCGACGTTGGTGCTGTCGACGACGGTGTTCTCGAGCGGAACCATCTCGGGTACGGTCTCGCCCTTCATGACCTTGACGAGGGTCTCGATCGCGAGCTCACCGTTACGGAACGGCGGCTGCAGGATGGTCGAGTACTGCGTGCCCGCCTTGATGTTCTCGAAAGCTCCAGCCTCACCGTTGATACCGATGACGATCGGGATGAATCCGAGTCCGCTCTCCTCGAGCGCCTGCAGGAATCCCTTGGCCATCGTGTCATCCTCTGCATAGACGCCCTTGATCTGGTCGCCGTACTTGGTGAGGAGGTCGCGGGAAGCGACGAGCGCCTTCTGCTGGTCGAAGTCCGCGTTGACTGTCGCGAGAACCTCGAGCTTGGATTCCGTTGCCTCCAGCTCGTCCATGAACCCGCCGGTGCGGGCGATTTCGGTTCCGTTGCCGGCCTGACCTGCGATGATGACGACGCCGCCCTCACCTTCGAGTGCCTTCTCCATCTGCTGGGCACTGATCTTGCCCTGGTCGTACTTGTCGGCCCCGGCGAACGACTGGATGAGCTTCATCGACTCGTCGCCGGCACGGGTGTCGATGGCGACGACGGGGATGCCCGCCTGCTCAGCCTTCAGGAGGCCTGGCAGGTAGCTGTTCTCATCGGCCGGCCACAGCAGGATGCCGTCGACACCGCGGGACACACAGGTGTTGAGCTGCTCGGCACCGGTCTGGGCCGAGAACTCTTCGCTCACGATGGTGAGCTTGACCCCTGCGGCATCCGCTGCTGCCTGGGCGCCTTCGTTGGCGGGGGTGACGTACGGGTGCGAGTTGGCGAGGGTGATGTAGCAGATTTCCTTGCCTTCGACGCTGCCCGCGTCGCCGGACGGCGTGCCGGATTCGGTGCTGGAACAGCCCGCGATTGCGAACAGGACTGCGGCAGCAGCTGACGCGACGAGCATGGTGCGACGTGCCTTCATGCTTTCCTCCTAGGGGATTCTTGGTGTTGTGGGTTCAACCTTCACGCGGCGATGCGTTCGGGAAGCTGTTGTGCCATCCCCCGAGACCAGGCGGTCGAGGGTGATGAGCAGGATGAGGAGCAGACCCGTGTAGACGGCCTGCGTGTACGACGGCACGCCGCTGTACTCGAGCGCAGCGGTGAGGGCGCCGAGAGCAAGTACACCGCCGAGCGTGGCGAGCGATGACCCACGTCCACCCTCGAGGCGGGTGCCTCCGATCACCACGGCCGTGATCGCGGGGATGAGCATCACGGCACCGGCCACGGGTGATCCCGCGGCGGTGCTGAGGGATTGCAGTACTCCCGCAGCTCCGGCAAAGAGGCCGGAGATCACGAAGGTTGCCGCGAGGTATCCATTCGCGTTGATGCCTGCCGACTTCGCCGCAGGGGCGTTGCTGCCCACCGCATACAGGTTGCGGCCGCTCGGCGTCGCCTTCAGCCAGACAAACATGATGAGTGCTGCGGCGATGAACATCGCCGACCGCGGAGTGAAGATCGCGAGGAAGTCTGCGGTCAGCGGGATGCCAAAGATCGGGTCCGATGAACTCAACGGGTAAGAGTTCGTCACGAGCAGCGCAAGCGACGCGAACACCAGCAACGTGGCCAGGGTCGCAACGAGCGAGTTGATCTTGAACACGACCACGAGAACCGCGTTAATCACTCCGATCAGCACGCCGACTACGAGCCCCACGAGAGCCGCCGGGATGTTGCCGATGTACGACTGCAGGAAGATCGTCGTGATCCCGGCCATCGACATCGTCGATCCGATCGAGAGGTCGATCTGCCCCGCGATGAGCACAGGCGTTAGCCCAAGCGCCAGGAAGCCGACGACCGTGGCGCGGTCGATGACCGACTGCAGAGTGTTTATCGTGAGGAAGTCATCGACGTTCAGCCCACCGAAGACCGCAACCGCCACGAGCATGACCAGAAGCCGGTACTGGACGACACGGCTTGCCGCTGTTGAGATGGTGAAGCCCTTCATTCTCGGCCTGCCTTCCGACGGAAGTAGGCATCGATGCCGACGGCGCCCACGACGATTGCTCCCGTGATGAGACCGGTCGCCTGGGTGGGCAGACCGCTCAGGATGATGAGGTTGCCAATGAGAGCAGTGATGATCACGCCGCCGACAGTACGGAAGATGCTTCCGTTGCCGCCGAACACACTGGTTCCGCCGATGACGACCGCGGTGATGGCCACGAACTCGTACCCGGTTCCGATGATGGGCCTCGCCTGGCCATTGCTGAGGGCGAGCAGCGTTCCACAGATCCCCGAGAGCAGCCCCGTGAGTGCGAATGCAGAGGCCTTCGTGAATCTCACCGGAACACCACTCGCTGCGGCCGCCTGGTAGTTGCCGCCGACCGCGAGATTCCAGCGTCCGTATGCCGTTCGCGAGAGCAGCGGCTGCAGGATGAGGGCAACGATGACGAAAATCCAGATCAGTACGGGCACGCCGAGGATGCTGCTCTTGACGAAGTTCGCAAGATCACTGGGCTGGGCGTAGACGATGCCTCCGCCGATGAGTAGTTGACTGAGGCCGAGGAGTACGGATCCCGTGCCCAGCGTCGCGATTATCGGGTTGATCCGCAGGTAGCCCACGAGCAGCCCGTTGATCACACCGCCCGCGGTTGCCACGAGGATGCCGAGAAGCGCGGCGGCTCCCGGGCCCACCACGGGCTGCGCACCGAGTGTCACGAGTGCACCCATTGCGACGTTCGCGGGCACCGACAGGTCGGCCAGCCCACCGCACACCATGACGAAGGTCATGCCGAGGGCGATGAGGCCGACGGTGGAGTTCGCGTTGATGACGTTGGTGAGGTTCGAGACGGTCAGAAACGAGGGCGACACGATCGCACCGATAACGACGAGCACGACGATGGCGACCGGGATGCTGAGAGTGCTGAACAGGGTTCCCGGCGTCCGCGTCTTGTCGAAAGTCACGGCCGGGGTCTTGAGGTCGGTCATGCTGCGCTCACCTGCCCGGTTGCCGCCCGCATGACGGACTCTTCGCTGGCCGCGGCGCGGGGAATTTCTGCGACGAGGTTGCCCTCGTGCAGTACGAAGATGCGATCGCACACCGCGAGCAGCTCAGGGAGTTCCGAGCTGATCATGAGCACGGCGCCGCCGGACTGGGCGAACTCGCCGATGATCTCGTGGATGTCCGCCTTGGCTCCCACATCGACGCCGCGAGTGGGCTCGTCGAGGATGAGCAGCGACGGCTCGGAGAGAAGCCACTTGCCCAGCACGACCTTCTGCTGGTTGCCACCGCTAAACGCGTTGAGAGGACGCTCGATCTGAGGCGGGTTGACCTTGAGGCGGTCGGCGAGATCGGTGACGATCGCTTTCTCGCGGCGGGCAAAGATCAGCAGCGCGTTGGTAATGCGAGTAATCACGGCGAGGGTGAAGTTCTCACGCACCGACAGCGCCGGGATGATGCCCTGGCCCTTGCGGTCCTCGGGCACCAGGGCGATTCCCGCCGCGACGCCCTTGCGAGGGTTCGTGATGCGCACGACCTTGCCGCGCAGGCTGATCTCGCCGGAGTCGATCGGGTCGAGTCCGAAGATCGCACGAGCGACCTCGGTGCGGCCTGAGCCGACGAGGCCGGCAAGACCAACGATCTCGTTGGCGCGAACGTCGAGCGTGACGTCTTCGAACTGGCCCACCCGGGAGATGTTCGTTACGGAGAGCACTGTTTCGCCGAGCTCGAGATCGAGCTTGGGGAACATCTCGCTCAGGTCGCGACCAACCATGAGGCGCACCATCTGGTCGGGGGTCACCCCCGCGACATCCCGCGTCTCGATGTGGCGACCGTCGCGCAGCACAGTGACACGGTCTCCGATTTCCATGACCTCCTGGAGGCGATGGCTGATGTAGATGATCGCGATGCCCCTCGATCGCATCTTCTCGATCACGTCGAAGAGCACACGCGTCTCCTTGTCGCCGAGGGATGACGTGGGCTCATCGAACACAACGATGCGGGGCTTGCGAGCGACGACCTTGGCGATCTCCACGAGCTGCTGCTGGCTGATCGACAAGTCGCCGAGGCGGGTTCCCGGATCGATGTCGGCATCCAGCTCCGTGAGCACACTCTTGGCGAGGACGGTCACGGTGCGGTAGTCAACGAACGGGCCTCGCCTGGGCATCGCTCCGAGGCTGATGTTCTCTGCGACGGAGAGGTCTGGAACCAGGTTGAGCTCCTGGTAGATCATGCCAATGCCCCGGTCGCGGGCCTCGCGCGGAGTCCAGTGGCTGACGGTCTCACCCGCCGCCTGAATCTCACCCTCGTCGGGCTGGTAGAAGCCGGCGAGGATCTTCATCAGGGTGGACTTGCCCGCGCCGTTCTCTCCGACGATCGCGTGCACCTCTCCCTCACGCACCTCGAGATTGACGTTCTGCAGCGCCTTCACGCCAGGGAAAGACTTGGATATCCCTGTCATCCGCAGCGCGAGTGCGCTCTGCTCTGGTTTGGTCATGATGATTCCCCTTCGCGGTGAGACGTCGTCGGGTTGACGCGTCGCAGGCGGAACTGAACGCTGTAGCTGACGCTCTCCCCTGCCGCCAGGAACGGCAGCACTCCCGCTGTCCTAGCCGCGGCTCGACCGGAGACATTCGGGGAGTTGGCGGGCTCGATGCCCAACGCATAGTGACCCTGCCCCACCATCTTCCACTGGTAGAGCCACGGCAGGATCGCTCCGGAGAAGCTGATGCAGCACTCGATGCCAATCTCGGGGTTGACGACGAGCACCTCCACCGGATCGTCGGCGGAGAGGGTGTGCAGGAAGACCTGTTCCCGATACTCGTGCACGGGAGGGCCGACGACCCGCCACTCGTCGAGGCCGGCCTCGGCATCCTCGTCACGAGGGGTGACGGTCGTGGCCGGGATGCTGACCGTCGTCTGGTCTCCCAGCAGGGGCCAGCCGAGGTTCATGTGGTACAGGATCATGTGGGGCTGATCGGAGAACGACTCGTTGGTCACGGTGTCCTCGATGAGGAAGGAGTCGCTGCCTGCAACGCTCGAGATGCGCCTGCGCAGAACGAGATTCTCTCCGAACACGGATGCCTGGCGGATGACCGCTTCGACCACGATGCCGTCCGTCGTGGCGTCCGACCTCACGATCGTGGCCTTCTGGGCACCGATGCGTCCGTGTTGGCCGAGAGTCTGGCCGGCATCCTCACTGGGAGGGCCGAACGTATCGAGACCGCAGGTGGTGAGCATCCCGCCACCGAAGGTGCGCAGCCAGCCGTTGCCCTCTGGCTCGTATGCCTCTGGCGCCGTGATTCCCGTCGGGGAGATCCACGCGATCGGGATGCCGTCGATCGTGACCTGCCCGATATCGAGGGCGCGGTCAGGATGGAGTTCGACCTCGATCCCGCCACCGTTCACGAGCCTGAGTCGACGCGCTCCGCGAGCTGCTCCCTCTGCCTCGATAAAGCTGTCGACACGTACCACCTGCGATAGCGTTCCAATTCGCTCTCGCAGGTGCGCGCCGGTCGCTCCGAATACCTCGTTAGACATGCAGTCCCAGCTCCGCGTTCTCGGGACCGAAGTGCTTGAGTATTACGAGATCGTCCGTCGCCGAGTTGTTCGTGATCGTGACGCCGGCACGCGCCGCGCCCTCCGACACGAAAAACTCGTCCTGGCTAAGTTCGCCGAAACGGATGAGGGTAGCCGCCGCAAGGTCGTGGCTACCGAACCTGCCCTGGCCCTGCACGGCGATGATTCCGTAGGCGTCGGCATCCGTGATTGTTACCGTCTGTCCGGGGAACACCGTGAGTTCCTTGGCGCTGAAATGCGGGGACTTGAAAACGATCCACTTCTCGACGTAGGCGGTTTCGCCGTCTGCAATCGACTGGTCGGTCGAGTACGGGGCCATGAAGCGGTTGGTGACGAAGAACGGATCGATGTTCTTCTCCCAATCGAGCAGGGAGACGATGAAGTCGAAGTCCCCGTGCTTGTCGGCCGGGACATCCTTCCAGAGCAGTTCCTCGGGCACCTCACGGTTGTTGCTCCACGATTCGCACATGCAGAAGACGTCGCACGCGGCCTGGGGCTCGTATGTGCAGACACTCGCGGGGGCGTGGAGCACACCGGATGGCACATCCCATCCCGTGCCGAGCTGCGTGCGGTAGCCCCGCGAGAGGTCGGTGATGTGGTTGTCGCCGCCGTCGCCGAACGCCTTGAGCTTGTCTTTGACCTGCTCCTGCGTGACTTCGGACTGGAACCCCAGGAAGGAGATCGGCTGGTCACCGAGGTGGTTATTCATGTGCGGCGAGTAGTAGTACGCCTCGGGCTTACCGGGCTTGTTGACTAGCGCGGCCTTCTCGTCCGTGTGGTGAACGTGGAAGGGAAGAGCCTGCTGGTTGTCGAAAAACTTCGAGTACATCGGCCACTTCTCGTGCTTCTCCCACAACCGCGACCCGATGAGCTGGTCCTTGTGGTGAGCGACGAAGTCATCGAATGGAATGAGGATGTCGCTCTCGGGATCGACGACGAGACTGAGCCCCTCATAGGCGCCGGTGAGCGGTCCGTTGTCGGCGCGCACGGCGGAGGCGAGCCAGCGCTCGTCGATTCCGCCGCGTCCCTGAGCAAAGGGGAAGTAGTCATCAGGGTGCAAGCGGATACGACGACCCGGCGTGCAGAAAGCGCGGGGAACCCAGGTGGGAGCGAGCCGAACGATTCCTCCGCCGGCTGCAAGCGCCCGATCCATAGCCGTCGCGGAGGATGCCACGTTCTCGTAGGCTCCATCAACCATTTGCCACTCTCCCAATCTCTGAGGCCCGTCAGCCTCGCGGGGAGCGATGGCTGCGTTGCCGATGTTGCATGGTTCATTGAACCACTGTTCAGTGAACCTATCACCGGTTCTTCCGCGGTGTCAATCGCCGATCGCCATCCCTCCGTCACGCCGTTCAGATCCGCTCGCCTGTGAGGTTCGCGGTAGATGTAACATGAACGCACATTGAGATCGGGGCAACATGGCGACGAGCGGCACACTGGGGGCGGAGCAGCGTCGCGCAATTCTGCTCGCGAGCCTCGAACGCGACGGCGCACTGCAGCTTGAGCAAGCGGCGGCCGAGCTTGGCGTCTCGTCGATGACGGTTCGAAGACTGCTCGATGAGCTAGAAGCCGAAGGCCTGCTTCGCCGGGTGCGAGGCGGGGCCATCGCGATGGGTGGCCCTCGGCCATTCAGTGAGCGCCGGGCTGTGCGGGCCCGCGCTAAGCACGCGATTGCCGAGAAGGCCGCGGCGCTCATCCCGCGCTCGGGCGCCATCGCACTGGATGCGTCAACGACGGCCGGCACTATCGGCTCGACCCTCGGGCAGCGCGACGGCCTCACGGTCGCGACCAACTCCTACGAAAACTTCCTCGTGCTTCGGGACCGAGTCGGTATCTCTGCAGTGCTTGTCGGCGGCGAGTGGGAGCCTCACACTGACAGCCTCGTGGGTTTGATCGCGTGCCAGGGTGCCGCATCCATGCTCTACGAGCGCTTCTTCTTTTCGGCGAGCGCCGTCGATCCCGCTCTCGGCACCTCCGAGGTGTCGTTCAGCGAGATCCAGGTGAAGAAGGCCTTCGCGGGTGTCGCGCGCGAGACGGTGCTGTGCCTCGACTCGACCAAGCTCGGCGGTCGCTCGGTGGCCCTCGGCTTCGGCCTGCAGGATGTCGCGGTGATGATCACGGACCTGGATCCGAGCGACTCCCGCCTCGACGACTACCGCGACCTCGTCGAACTGCGCTGACCGATCCGGCCCCGCCGACCCCGCCCCTTCAGGGCCGAGCCAATCCGGTTCCGCGCATGTTTGTCAGCTTCGCGCGCGTTCATGCAGGCGCGGAACTAACAAAAGACCGCGGAATGAGATTCCGCCTCCAGTGCGGCCGCGTCACTCTTGCGCCCCCGCGTTACTTGTTGTTAGATATCACAGAGAGTCACACACCCCCGAGCGAGGACGCCCCCCATGACGAACGACACCGCCGCCGAACTCATCGCGCGCAGCAACCGCCTGGGCTCGGACCCCCGGGTCACGAACTACGCCGGGGGCAACACCTCCGCCAAGGGCACCGAGATCGACCCCGCGACGGGAGAATCCGTCGAGCTGCTCTGGGTCAAGGGCTCCGGCGGAGACCTCGGAACACTCAAGGAAGAGGGCCTCGCCGTACTGCGCCTCGACCGCATGCGCGCTCTCGTCAACGTCTACCCGGGCGTCGAGCGCGAAGACGAGATGGTCGCCGCCTTCGACTACACGCTCCATGGCAAGGGTGGCGCGGCCCCCTCGATCGACACGGCTATGCACGGACTCGTGGATGCCGCGCACGTCGACCACCTGCATCCCGACTCCGGCATTGCCTTCGCGACCTCCGCCGACGGCAAGGAGCTCACCGCTAAGGCCTTCGGCGATAAGGTCGCGTGGGTCGACTGGCGTCGTCCTGGCTTCCAGCTGGGACTCGACATCGCCGCCATTAAGGCAGCGAACCCGGCTGCCATCGGCGTGATCCTCGGAGGACACGGCATCACCGCCTGGGGAGACACGAGCGACGAGGCCGAGGCCAACAGCCTCTGGATCATCAAGACCGCCGAGGACTACATCGCGGCCAACGGCAAGGCTGAACCGTTTGGCGCATCCGTTCCCACGAACGCGGCACTCCCCGAGGCCGAGCGTCGCGCGAAGGCAGCCGCCCTCGCGCCCACGATCCGCGGGCTCGCGAGCCACGACCGTCCCGTTGTCGGCCACTTCACCGACTCGGACGTCGTGCTCGACTTCCTGTCGAGCACCAACGCTCCCCGCCTCGCGGCCCTCGGAACGAGCTGCCCGGACCACTTCCTGCGCACGAAGGTCAAGCCGTTGCTGCTCGACCTTCCCGCGGATGCATCCATCGAAGACTCGATCGCGCGCCTCAAGGAACTGCACGAGGCTTACCGCGCCGACTACACCGCGTACTACGAGGCTCACGCTGACGCCGACTCCCCCGCCATTCGCGGAGCGGACCCGCTTATTGTGCTCATCCCCGGCGTCGGAATGTTCAGCTACGGTGCCAACAAGCAGACCGCTCGCGTCGCCGGCGAGTTCTACGTCAACGCGATCAACGTCATGCGCGGCGCCGAGGCCCTCTCGACCTACTCACCCATCAGTGACGCGGAGAAGTTCCGCATCGAGTACTGGGCGCTAGAAGAAGCCAAGCTGCAGCGGATGCCCAAGCCAAAGTCGCACGCCACGCGCGTCGCTCTCGTCACCGGTGCCGCATCCGGAATCGGCAAGGCCATCGCCACCCGCCTCGCTGCCGATGGCGCCTGCGTCGTGATAGCCGACCTCGACCTCGAGAAGGCCCAGGCCGCCGCGGCCGAGATCGGCAACACCGATGTGGCGATCGGCGTCGCCGCGAACGTCACCGACGCTGCCGCGATCGCCGCGGCCGTTCAGGATGCCGTGCTCGCGTTCGGCGGCATCGACATCGTTGTGAACAACGCGGGTGTGTCCCTGTCCAAGCCCCTGCTCGAGACCACCGAGGCCGACTGGGACTTCCAGCACGACATCATGGCCAAGGGCTCGTTCCTCGTGTCCAAGGCGACCGCCCCGGTGCTCATCGACCAGGGAATGGGCGGGGATGTCATCTACATCTCCTCCAAGAACTCGGTCTTCGCCGGCCCCAACAACATCGCGTACTCGGCGACCAAGGCAGACCAGGCTCACCAGGTACGCCTGCTCGCCGTCGAGCTCGGCGAGCACGGCGTGAAGGTTAACGGCATCAACCCCGACGGCGTCGTGCGCGGCTCGGGCATCTTCGCCGCGGGCTGGGGCGCCAACCGCGCCAAGACCTACGGCATCGACGAGCAGGACCTCGGCAAGTTCTACGCACAGCGCACGATCCTCAAGCGCGAGGTGCTCCCGGAGAACGTCGCCAACGCGGTATCGGTGCTCACGGGCCCAGATCTGTCGCACACCACCGGGCTCCACATCCCCGTGGATGCCGGAGTCGCCGCCGCCTTCCTGCGATGATGTCGATCAACGCGGCAACACAAATGAAGGAGTTCTCGGTGGGTAGTCACACCTTCACGCGGATGCGCACGCATTCGTCTCGAGATCTCCTTCATTTGGTAAGAGGTACGCACCGATGAGCAACATCCTCGCTGCCGTCGACCTCGGCGCCACGAGCGGCCGGGTCATGCTCGGGAGTGTCAGCCACAACGAGCTCAGCGTGCGCCCCGTCGCGCGCTTCCCCAACGGACCGGTACAGCGCGAGGACGGCCTGCACTGGGACATCGACGCTCTCTACGCGCACGTGCTCGCGGGTCTCGCCGCGGCCGTGCGCGAGGAGCCGTCGATCGCGAGCATCGGCATCGATTCCTGGGCCGTCGACTACTCGCTCATCAAGGGCGGCCAGATGGTCGCACCGCCATTCCACTACCGTGACGAGCGCAACCTCGCGGCAGTGGATGCCGTGCATCGCGTCGTCACACCGGCCGAGTTGTATGAGGCCAACGGGCTCCAGCACTTGCCGTTCAACACGCTCTTCCAGTTCGCCGCGGAGAAGAACCTGAGCGACGCGGACTCGTTCTTGCTCGTTCCGGATCTGCTGGCCTACTGGCTCACGGGCCGCGCGGTCGCCGAGCGCACGAATGCCTCGACAACCGGGATGCTGAGCATCACGTCGGGGCAGTGGGACGACGCACTCATCTCACGCCTCGGCTACAAACGGTCGCTGTACCCGGAGCTAGTCGATCCCGGGACGGCGCTCGGTCTGTTGCTTCCCGACATCGCGGCGCAGGTGGGGGCATCCATTCCCGTCACCGCTGTCGGTTCGCACGACACCGCATCCGCTGTCGTCGCTGTGCCCGCGACCAACGAGGACTTTGCCTACATCTCCTGTGGCACCTGGGGCCTGGTCGGCGTCGAGCTTGAGCATCCCGTGCTGACCGAGGCCAGTCGTGCCGCGAACTTCACCAACGAGGGCGGAGTGGATGGGCGCGTGCGCTACCTGCACAACGTCATGGGCCTGTGGTTGCTGAGCGAATCCGTGCGCGAGTGGCAGAAGGATGACCCGACTCTCGAGCTGCCCGGCCTGCTCGCGGCGGCCGCCACGGTCGATGCCGTCGTGCCGGTTTTCGACGCCAACGACCCCGTTTTTCTCGCGCCGGGCGACATGCCGGCGCGCATTGCGCAGTGGTTCACTGATCGTGGCCAGGCCGCTCCCGCATCGCGCGCCGAGTTTGTGCGCAGCATCATCGAGAGCCTCGCGGATGCCTTCGCCAAAGCCGTGCGGTTGGCGAGCGAGCTCTCGGGCAAGCCCGTCTCAGTGATCCACATCGTCGGCGGAGGTTCGCAGAACGAGCTGCTGTGCCAGCTCACGGCGGACCGCAGCGGACTCGCGGTGCTCGCGGGCCCCGTCGAGGCGACCGCGATCGGCAATGTGCTCGTGCAGGCTCGCGCTCAGGGTCTCGTGTCCGGGAGCCTCGAGTCGCTCCGCGCCCTCGTCGTGCGCGCCTTCGGCCCCAAGCGCTACCTCCCGCGCGGGTAGAAACGGTCGCGAGTGCTCAGTTTTCGCCCTTGTGCACGCTCATAAGGGCGAAAACTGAGCACTCGCGACCGCGGTTTACGTTAGTGCGACTCGCGAGTCACCGCGTCTCCACTGCTGCCGACGAGGAAGTCGAGGTCGGCACCCGTGTCGGCCTGCATGACGTGATCGACGTAGAGCTTCGCCCAGCCTCGGGTCGGTGCCGCGAATGCCGCAACCGTTGACGCGTCGACCGCACGGGCGGCGAGCTCCTCGTCGGAGACGTCCATGCGAAGGGAGCGCGCCGCGATATCCACCTCGATCATGTCGCCCGAGCGCACGAGACCGAGTGGCCCACCCGCTGCAGCTTCGGGAGCGACGTGCAGGATGACGGTGCCGTACGCCGTGCCGCTCATGCGCGCGTCACTGATGCGCACCATGTCCCGCACGCCCTGCTCGAGAAGCTTGCGCGGCAGCGGCATGTTCCCTACCTCGGGCATGCCCGGATAACCGCGCGGACCGCAGCCGCGCAGCACGAGCACGGAGTCGGCCGTGACATCCAGGTCCGGATCGTCGATGCGGGCGCGCATGTCCTCGATACTGTCGAACACGACTGCCGGTCCGCGATGAGTCAGCAGCTCGAGCGTCGCGGCGGCGGGCTTGATGATCGCCCCGCTCGGGGCGAGATTACCGCGCAACACCGCAATGCCCGCGTTGGTCATGAGCGGCGTCTCGCGCGGAAGAATCACGGTGTCGTCGTAGACGGGCGAGTCGCCGAGGTAGTCGACGAGCGGGCTACCCGTGACGGTTATGGGCTCGGGATGCAGCAGGTCCTTCACCTGCGACAGCGCGGCAAGCAGACCGCCGGCGCGGTACAGGTCATCCATGAGAAATGTGCCGGATGGCTGCAGGTTGAGAAGCAGAGGCACCCCGCTGCCCGCCTCGTCGAAGTCGTCGAGCGTCAGGTCGACCCCGAGCCGCCCGGCGATCGCGAGCAGGTGCACGACCGAGTTGGTGGATCCACCCGTCGCCGCGACGGCGATTATCGCGTTGAGGAACGACTCGCGCGTCATCACATCGCTCGGCCGGCGACCCTCAACAACCATAGGAACGATGAGTCGTCCCGTTTGCTGTGACATCGCAAGCAGTCGGCTGTCGGGAGCGGGTGTCCCCGCGAATCCGGGGATCGTCATCCCGAGCGCCTCCGCGACGACCGCCATGGTGGATGCCGTACCCATCGTGTTGCAGTGACCCTTGCTGCGGATCATCGAACTCTCCGACTCGCGGAACTGCCCGTTGGTGATCGTGCCAGCCCGCACCTCTTCGCTCAGCCGCCACACGTCGGTGCCGCAGCCGAGAGCCTCGCCGCGGAAGTGGCCCGTGAGCATGGGCCCACCCGGCACGACGATCGCCGGGATGTCGACGGATGCCGCCGCCATGAGCAGCGCGGGAATCGTCTTGTCGCAGCCACCCAAAAGCACGAGCCCGTCGACGGGATTCGCGCGGAACATCTCCTCCATCGCCATGGCCGCCATGTTGCGCCAGAGCATCGCGGTCGGCCGCACCTGCGTCTCACCGATCGACGGCACCGGGAGGTTGTGCGGCACGCCCCCGGCTTCCCAGACGCCTTGCTTGACGGCATCCGCCACCTCGTCGAGGTGCATGTTGCACGGAGTCAGGTCGCTCGCGGTGTTGGCGATTGCGATCTGGGGTTTCGTGCCCGAGAAGGAGTCGTCCGGCAGGCCGCGACGCATCCACGCGCGATGGATGTAGGCATTGCGGTCGGTGCCCGCGTACCACTCGGCACTTCGAAGTTCATCCACTCTGATGACCGACTCTCTACCCGCTAGACCTGTCGTTACTATGAAGAATGATGTCACGCGGGGATGCGCTGACGCGAAGAACACGGAGGTTCTAGTGCGCGCTTTCGTCGTCACCGCTCCTCGAAACGCCTCTGTTCAAGAGGTCGCTGGGCCCATTGCCGGTGCTGGCGAACTTCTCGTGGATGTCGAGCGCGTCGGCATCTGCGGCACGGACATCGAGTTCTACACGGGCGAGATGGCCTACCTCGAGCAGGGGCTCACGCACTTCCCCATCCGCCTCGGTCACGAGTGGACGGGAGTTGTCACCGGGCTCGGGCCGGACACCGACCCTTCGTGGCTCGGACGCCGCATCACGGGCGACACGATGCTCGGTTGCGGCACGTGCCGGTTTTGCCTGGGCGGCAAGCACCACATTTGCCCGGACCGCTTCGAGGTCGGCATCCAGGATGGCTGGCCCGGTGCCCTCGCCGAGCAGGTGCTCATCCCGCAGCGTTTCGCCCACACGATCCCTGACTCTGTCTCGGTGACGGCCGCTGCTCTTGTCGAGCCGGGCGGCAACTCGCTTCGGGCGGTGGATGCCACGGGCCTGAGCGCGGGTGGGCGGCTTCTGGTTCTTGGCTCGGGAACCATCGGGCTTCTCGCCGCCCAGTTCGCGTTGGCTCGTGGGCTCGACGTGGAGGTCGCGGGGGAGCGAGAGTCATCCCTGCAACTCGCGCGGTCGCTCGGCGTGCGCGTCACTCACCTGTTGGGCGAGCCCGAGTGGTCGCTCGCCTCAGCCCAGTACGACGCCGTGATCGACGCGACGAGCCATCACGCCTCTCCCGCTCTTGCGGCGCAGCTCGTCGACCCGGGCGGACGCGTCGTCTACATCGGGCTGTCTGGCAGCCCGAGCCACGTTGACTCTCGACAGCTCGCGCTGAAGGATGTGACGGCCGTCGGCATCCTGTCCGCGTCCCCCGGGCTCGCCGGGGCAATCGACCTGTTCGCTTCGGGTGCAGTGAGGCCAGAACCGCTCGTCGCCGAAGTCATCGGACTCTCGCAAGTAGCCGAGCGCCTCGAGGGCCGACGCGGAGCGGATGCCGGTCCCGGGCCCAAGATCCACGTCGACCCGCGCCTGCCGTAGAAGCGGCCCTCGGTCCCTGAGCTTGTCGAAGGGCCCTTCGACAAGCTCTTCGACAAGCTCAGAAGAACCTTAGGGACCGGCGACCCCAACCGACACGTACTTCACGGCGAGGTACTCGTCGATACCCACATCGCCACCCTCGCGGCCGAAACCGCTCGCCTTGATCCCGCCGAAAGGGGCGGCGACGTTGGAGAGCACGCCGCGATTCAGCCCGACCATGCCGACCTCGAGTCTCTCACTAACCCGAATAGCGCGATCGAGATTCTCGGTGAAGACGTACGACGCGAGGCCGTACTGGGACGCGTTGGCCAGCCTCAACACTTCTTCTTCCGTCGAGAACCGGACCACGGATGCGATGGGCCCGAAGATCTCCTCGTGAACGATGCGAGAGTCCGCGGGAACATCCGAAAGCAGCGTCGGCGGGTAGTACGTTCCCGTGCCAGCGGGAGCTTCTCCCTCGTAAGCAATCGTTGCCCCGTCCTCTAGCGCGGCTTGCACGAGTTCGTCGACCTTATCCACCGCCGGGCGGTCGATGAGGGGACCAAGCGTGACCCCATCCTCGACTCCTCGCCCCGTAACGATGCGACTGAATCGTTCGGTGAGCGCCGCAACAAAGGCCTCCGCCACTCCGTCCTGCACGTAGAAACGATTGGCGGCGGTGCATGCCTCACCATTGTTGCGAAGCTTGGCCCGCATCGCTTCGTCCGCGGCCAGCTCAAGGTCGGCGTCGTCGAACACGATAAACGGCGCGTTGCCGCCGAGTTCCATGGACGTGCGAAGCAGCCCGGGCGCAGCCTGTTCGAGCAGCGCGATCCCGACCTCGGTCGATCCGGTGAACGAGAGCTTGCGCAGGCGGGAGTCCGCCATGATGGCCCCGACGAGGGCCGAGGAGTTCGAGGTAGTCAGGACGCTGAGCACGCCCCGGGGAAGCCCCGCCTCGATGAGGATGCCACCGAGCGCGAGCATGGAGAGCGGTGTCTGCTTGGCGGGCTTCACGATGACAGTGTTTCCGGCCGCGAGCGCAGGCCCGATCTTGCGTGTTCCCATCGCGAGCGGAAAGTTCCAGGGGGTGACGAGAAGGCATGGCCCGACCGGCTGCTTCATGACGAGCAGCCGAGACTGCCCGTCGGGCGCGGTGCGCCACGAGCCCGTGAGGCGCACGGCTTCCTCCGAGAACCAGCGGAAGTAGTCCGCGGCGTAGAGCACCTCGGCACGAGACTCCGCGAGCGGCTTGCCCATCTCGAGAGTCATGAGCAGCGCAAGATCATCCGCGCGTTCGACCATCAGCTCGAACGCCTTGCGCAGAATCTCTCCGCGCTCGCGAGGCGCGGTGGCGCCCCAGGCATCCTGGCTTTCCGATGCGAGCTCGATCGCGTCGCGAGCGTCGTCGAGCGTCGCGTCGGCGACTCGAGCAAGAACCGCTCCCGTCGACGGGTCGGTGACGTCGAGCGAGTCTCCTCCGGAGGCCGCACGCCACACCCCTCCGACGAGCAGGTCGGTGTTGACCTCGTCAACCACCCGCCGTTCGTCGTCGGCGGAGACGGGTGGGGTCATCCCTTGTCCTCGAGCAGCGCCATCTCCTCGACGAGGATCGGCACAGCGGTGGTCGCGGCGTGGATGCCGATGACGCTCGCGATCTCCATCACCTCGAGAATCTCCTGAGGGGTAGCGCCGTAGCCAATCGCGTTTTCGATGTGCAGCTTGAGGCCGGGAACGTAGAGGTGAGTCGCGGCGGTGTCGAAGGCGATGTAGACGAGCTCCTTCACCTTGGGTGACAGGGTACCCGACTTCCAGGGCACCGAGGAGAACGCGGTGTAGGTCTCGAACAGGTCGGGGTCGAGTTCGAGCATCTCGTCCCAGAAGGAGTGCCAGTATCCGCGGTTCTCGGTGAACTCCGCCTTGATTCGTTCCTGGTTGGCGTCGAGGGGTGCGGGTCCCGTGCGCAGACCCTTCTCGACGAGCACCTGAACGAGCAGGGGCACGCCGATATTCATGGCGTGAATGCCGAGGGTGGATGTCAGTTCGATCACTTCCATGATCTCCTGCGGTGTCGCCCCCGCCTTGAACGCGGCCTTGATGTGCTGCCGCACGCCCGGTGCGTACATGTGGGTCGCCGCGGCATCCACCGCGATGAACATGAACTCCTTGGTCTTGTCGTCCAGGTGATTGTGGTTGGGTCGCCACGGCACCGCCGAGAAGTCCATGTATGCCTTGAGGAATTCGGGGTCGAGCTTCAGGATGCTTTCCCAGAGGTCACTCCAGGTGCCGCGGACCGCAATGAATTCGGCCTTTACCTCTTCTTGGCGTGCGGATAGAGACATGTTCTAACTCCTTCGTTAGGGCGCGACAAACGTCGGGCCAGAGAAATTTGGTTCAGTACGGCGCGGTCATCCCGCGCCGCGATCAGGCTTCGGCGCGGAGGTGCGCCAGTGCGGTGCGAGACGCCGCATGGATGTGCGCAGCACACAGCTTCTGCGCACGCTTGGAGTCCCGCTGAGCGATCGCCGTGACGATGGCCCTGAGTTCGACGACGACTTCAGCCATGCGACCTGCCTCCGAAAGGGAGGTAGCGCGAAGAACCTGCACGCGCGCTTGGATCCCCTCGAGCAGCTGCTGCATCGCTGAGCTGTTTGCCCCCTCGATGAGCACCGCGTAGAAGCGATCCTTCCCCGCCAGCAGTTCACGGATGTCTGTCGACTTCTCGGCTACCACGTCGAGAGCGTCGATGGTGGCGACCAGGCGGTCGACCTGTTCATCGGTCGCTCGCTCCACGAAACGCTTCACGACAAGGGATTCGAGCGCCGCACGCACCTCATAGAGGTCGATCGCGTCTTCGAGCGATGGTGCGGTGACGATCGCGCCCTTCTGGGGCACGACCGTGACGAGGCCTTCTGAGGTGAGTTCGCGCAGAGCTTCGCGCACCGTCGTGCGCGAGACGCCCAGCATCTCGATGAGTTCACGCTCGACCAAACGCTGCCCTGGCTTCAACTGAAAGTTGAGGATGGCGTCGCGCAACGCCGCAATGACCTGTTCGCGCAGCGGCGCGGCCACGCGTCCGACGGGGTCGGCGGTCCAGGATGTTGCGAGAGAGTTAGTCGAAGACATGGTCACCAATGTAGTTCGGTAATGCCGGGTCGGGTCGCTATGAGTGAGGTTAGTCCGCCATATCACCCCGCTCTCCGCTCTCGCGAAGCCACCGAGCGACCTCGGTGTGGTCGGCATTGGCGGGGTAGTCCTCGGCCACTCGCGCCCAAAGATCGACCGCGTCGACACCGAGTCGGGTGGGAACCCCCACCTGGTCGGCGAGGCCGACCGCGATCTTCATGTCTTTGAGCATCAGTCTCAATCCGAAGCCCGAGTCATAGCTCTCGTCGAGAATGAAGTTGGGCCACTTGTTTTCCGTCGAGCCGCTTCGCCCGCTCGACCCGTTGAAGATCGACAGCAGCACCGAGGGCTCGATTCCGAAACGTTCGCCCGCGAGCACCGCCTCGCTCGTGGCCCAGAGGTGAGTCGCTGAGAGCAGGTTGTTGAGGGCCTTGGCCGCGTGACCCGAACCGACGGCGCCAGCGTGCACCGTGCGTCCCAGAACACCGAGAACGGGCGCGGCAGTCGCGGCGGCCTCATCCGAGCCGCCCACCATGATCGTCAGCGTGCCCGCGTTCGCCCCGCCAACTCCGCCGGAGACGGGAGCGTCGATAAGCGTGAGTGACTGCGCCGCGAGCTGCTCGGCAAGTGCGCGCGTGCGGAGTGGTTCCGAGGAGCTCATGTCCACGATGAGCGGAGCGTTCGACACAAGCGCATCGAGCAGTGCTGGTTCGGACATCACCGATTCGACGATGTCCGAGTTGGGGAGCATGAGGATGACGACGTTCGCGCCAGCCACTGCTGCGGCCGCGGAATCAGTTGCCCGTCCACCCGCGAGCGTGAGTTGTTCGCGCGCCGCTTCTGAGAGGTCGAAGCCGGATACGCGGTATCCCGCCTCGATGAGCCGTCTCGACATGGGAGTCCCCATGTTGCCGAGACCGATGAACGCGACGTTCCGCGAATCAGGCTGCGTCATCAGGCTTGAACTCCTTGAGCACTCCCTCGGCGACACGGAACGACTCGAGGGCGGCGGGAACCCCGACGTAGACGGCAGTCTGGAGAAGCGCTTCTTGAATCTCCGCGACGGTTGCCCCATTGGTGAGGGCTCCACGCACGTGCACCGCGAGTTCATGGGAGCGGTTGAGGGCCGTCAGCATCACGATGTTGAGAAGGCTGCGGGTCTTGCGTTCGAGGCCGTCACGGGTCCACACCGCTCCCCAGCAGTACTCGGTAACAAACTCCTGGATCGGGCGAGAGAACTCGCTGACCTGGGCGAGGGAGCGATCGACGTGTGCTTCGCCGAGCACTTCTCGGCGCACCCGTAGTCCTGCTTCGTAGGTCTGCTGATGAGTCTGGTCGTCGGTCATTCTGTGTCCTTTTCGCCGGTGTGACTGAGGTAATCGGTGTCGGAAACTTCTTCTTCCCACTGGGTCGCGCCCAGCGAGATTGCCGTGTGGGTCATGATCGAGCTCGCAGTTGCGCCGTGCCAGTGCCTTTCGCCGGGCGGCGTCCAAATGGTGTCGCCCGCACGAACTACTCGGGGGGATTCGCCTTCGGCACAAACGAGGCCTTCGCCAGCGGTGACCTGAAGGATCTGGCCTCGCTCGTGACTGTGCCAAAAGGTATGAGCGCCCGGGGTAAATGTCACGTCGTTGATCACGACGCCGTCGGTCGATGGGAGAACGGGATCTGCCCACACCTCGCCCGTGAAGGTTGGGCCCCTGCGCTCGGAGTCTGCGCCGGACTGCTTGCCGCCGATCACGATCATGCGTCGGCCTCGGCATCCTGAATCCGGATGCCGCCTGAGACGTCGCCGATTGCGTCGACAACCGTGTTACTGATCTCGTCCGCATACCCGAGGGCCGAGGCAAGGCCGAAACTGGCGAGGGGTCCGGAAGCGTTGAGGCTCGCGACCCCGAGCTCCGAAATGAGGTCCGTGTACAGCACAACGTCCTTCATCATGAGCTTGTTGGTGAGACCGCCCTTGAGGTAGTCACCCTTGATGATCTTTGGGAAGCGGTTGATGGTCGCGAAGTTGACGCCCGAGCTCTTGTTGAGCACCTCGAGGAGAACCTCGAGGTCGAGTCCGGCCTTCTTTCCCGCGACCATAACCTCTGCGGTCGCCGAGAGCGCGATGGCGTTGAGGAAATTGTTGAGCAGCTTCGCGGTGTGACCGGCCCCGCTCTCGCCCACGTGGAAGACGGAGGAGGAGAAGTAGTCGAGCACCGGGCGCACGGATTCGAGGGCGGATCCCGATCCACCGACCATAAGCGTCAGGGTGCCCTTCTCCGCCGCGGCAGCTCCTCCCGAGATTCCCGCGTCGAGGTAGTGCACGCCCTTCGCGGCCAGCTGCTCGGAGATAGCGCGCGTTGACGAGGGAGCCGCTGTACTCAGGTCGACGATTACCTGGCCCTCTCGGGCGTGAGCAATGACTCCGTCATCTCCGAACATCACCTTCTCGACAACTTTGCTGTCGGGCAACGACATGAGCACGACATCACTCGCCGCAACAACCGCCGCGGCTGATTCGGCCGCTGTTGCACCGGAGGCCTCGAGCGTCGCGGGATAGGCGTCGAACCCGAGCACGGCAGCGCCCCCATCGAGGATGCGGCGGGTCATTCGACCGCCCATGTTGCCCAGGCCGATAAAGCCAATTCGTGGCTCAGACATTGCTGGCCTCCTTCCACTGATCGCCATAGAGCGCCCGATCCACCGAGGCTGTGTCCCAGGCGCCCGCACCGCCGGACGGACGCACCGAGTTGACGATGCTCGCGCCGCCATCGGCCGACAGGATCTGACCGGTCACATACGCCGCCCCATCACTGAGCAAGAACTCGGCAACGGCGGCAATCTCGTCAGCCGTTCCCGCACGCCGCAGAGGTGTTGTTGACGCCCGGCGTTCCATGTCGTTCTTTCCCCCGGCGGTAGTTGCCGCCGCTGCGAACAGGTCGGTGGGCACGATGCCTGGTGCCACCCCGTTGACGCGGATGCCGAGGGGCCCGCCGTACATCGCGGCACCGTGGATGAGCCCGACGACGGCGTGCTTCGACGTTTGGTACGGCAAGAGGTCGGCGCTGCCCGTGATACTCGCGATCGATGCCGTCACGACGATGGATCCCCTGCTCTCCTGGGCGGCGAACTGCCGGAATGCGGCGCGCAGACCCAGGAATTGGCCCCGCACATTCACGTTCATGACCCGATCGAAATCGTCGACAGGGATGTCGGGAAGCGCGGCGAAGGTTCCGAAGATGCCGGCGTTGAGGTGGTGAAGGTCAATGCGACCGAAGCGCGTGATCGCCGCATCTACGTAGTGCTGCACCTGAGATTCGTCCGACACATCAGCCTGAACAGCGATCGACGCTCGGTCAAGGGATGCGGCGACGGTCTCTGCCGCGTCGCCGTTGATGTCCACGACGACGACGTTTGCGCCTGCTGCGGCCAGTCGAATGGCAGAGGCACGACCGAGCCCGTTGCCCGCCCCCGTCACCACGGCAATCTTTCCCGCGAAAGGTAGCTCGCTCACTGGGTGCCTCCGATCGTTGCGGCGAGGCCGGCGAGAGGTCCGGTCGTCACTGGGGTAAACCGTTCTAGGGTGCTCGGATCGTGTCCGGCTACGAGGTGTGAATAGACACCGGCCGCTCCGAGCTCACGGATCACATCGAATGCCTCGTACATACCGATGAGATCGGCGACGTAGGTGAAGGGCATGTCGCGATCAAACTCCTCGTAGTAGTGCAGCGCGTCCGAGGCGAGCAGCACAGTGCCTTCGGAGGTATCGACGGTGACGATGCTTTGGCCGGGGGTGTGCCCACCCACCTCGATGACCTCGATCCCCGGTGCCACCTCGTGACGTCCGCTGAAGGTAGTCATGCGACCGTCGGCAGCAACAGCCGCGAGATCGTCGATCTCGGCATCCTCGATCGAATGGTGAAACTGGGTTCGCTTCGCGTGGGTGCTCGTCCAGAAGTCGTACTCGTTCTTCGCGATCACGACCTGCGATTTCGGAAAGTGCCCGATATTGCCGGCGTGGTCGTAGTGCGCGTGCGTGATGACGACGTCGGGCGCTGATTCAGCGCTGATCTCGAGAGCCGCGAAGGCGTCGGGAGGGCTAATGAGAACATCCCGCTGTCGCGCGATGGCCCCCTGTGCCGAATAGCCGGTGTCGATCACGATCGTGCGTTCCTTGTTTCTTGCAACCCAGAAGAAGTAGTCCATGCGAATGGGTGCGTCGGGCTCGTGGTACAGCCCGTAGTTCAAGTACACGTCGCTGCGGACGGTCGACCTCGTGCCGTGTTTGACGATGAGGACTTCGTAGAGATCGCTCACGCAAGCACGATCGCCACGTCGCCGGCGATGCCGGGAGCTGCAGGGAATCTCTCGCGCGTGCGTCCATCGTGGCCGGGCACAACGGTCGAGCTGGTCTCGGCGGCGAGCGCGGTGATGAAGGCAAGTCCGTCGCGCATCTCCTGCAGGTCGGTGAAGGCGAAGAACGGCCACTGGTGTTCGATCTGCTCATAGAAGTGAGCTGCATCGGAGGCGAGAATGAACGAACCGGATGCCGTCTCGACACGGACGAGAAGCTCGCCGGGGCAGTGTCCACCTACGGGGTAGACGAACAGGCCAGGGAAGACCTCGGTGGGTTCGGAGATCAGGCGCAGACGGTTCTCGTCGCGAGCCTTCTTCACGGCCTCGAGGTGCGGCGCAATGGTGAACTCGCCCTCGAGCTCGTCCCTCTCCCACTTGCCAAACCAGTAGTCGTGTTCGGCCTGCCCAGACACCACGGTGGCGTTGGTGAAGAGCCGCAGGTAACCGATGTGGTCGTAGTGAAAGTGCGAGGTGATGACCATGTCGACGGTCTCCGGGTCCACGCCCACCTTCTCGAGGCCGAGCGGCGGCGGGGTGACACTAATCTCGCCGAGCCAGTCGTGCTCAGAGATGTCATATCCGGTGTCAACGAGGATCGTGGTGTCGCCAGAGCGCAGCACCCAGAAGTTGTAATCCATATCGAGCGGGCCGTCGGGGAGGCCGTATGCCTCGTAGTCGTTGAACACGTCCTTCTTGCGAACGACCCGTTCTCCGTACTTGACCTGCCACACGCTGAGGGGCGCCACGGGCGCGCTGTTGTCAGACACGACATCTCCTTTGAGTTCGTTTGAGACCAGTGTGCTGCATCGCCCCTATGCGACGTTCAGCACTTCTGATCGGTTCAACAATGCCCGACTATATGATCGTCATACAAAATGCGCAACCATGATTATGAATTGCGTTTGAGGTCTTGACACGGCAGCCCCCGAGGGTTCTAGACTGCTCCTGATTGTCCGACAATCATACAGTCACTCAGAATCTGGCACGGCTCGCAGCGTTGCGATTAAGCGTTCGCGCAGCCCCAAACCACAGAAGGTGCGTTTGCAATGAAGCGAATAGCAATGACCGTCCTCGCAGCGGGGGTCGCGGTGGCTCTCGCCGCGTGTTCCAGCGGAACTCCAGCCGCAGAGACCGGCACAGAAGACTCCAAGACCCTGGGAGTGGTGGCCTACATCGGCAACAACGCCATCAACCAGCAGGCGATCCGCGGTGCAACCGCGGTCGCGGAAGAAGCAGGCTGGGACGTCAAGATCACCGATACCCAGGGCAATGCCGACCAGGCCAACGCCGCAATATCCTCATACGCCACGCAGGGCGTGGGCGGCATCCTCGTGCTCGTCTACGCCGCGACGGCGGTGGGTGGCGGTCTCGCCGCAGCCCAGTCCGCCGGCGTTCCCGTCGCAATCTGGGGAGGCGGACTGGCTGACGGCGTCATCGCGACGACCAGCAACGAGGCCGTCGGCGCAGCATCCGCTAAGGCCCTCGTCGATGCCATGGGCAACGAGGGCGATGTGCTCGCGCTCACCTTCCACCCCGGCAAGCTCTGCCTCGACCAGGGCGACGAGTTCGACACCGCGGTGGCGAAGACCGACCTCAACGTCACCCGCAACGAGCTCGTGGTGCCCGGCCAGCAGACATCCGCTGCCAACTTCACGACGGCGTGGCTCGGTAGCCACCCTGTCGGCGGCAACTACGGCATCTGGACGTGCTGGGACGAGCCCATGGAGGGAATCCAGTCGGCTCTCGCGCAAGCGGGTCGCACCGATGTGAAGACCTTCAGCACTAACGTCAGCGCTCCCGGAATTCTCGACATTCAGTCGGGAACCGTCACGGCCGGCGTCTGGCAGCCCGCTGAGGATGAGGGCGCAGCTCTCATGCAGGCGATCCTCGACTACAACGAGAAGCCCGATGGCTGGGAACAGAAGACCATCAAGATCGACGGCGTCGTTCTTGATTCGACAACGGTGGACGACTTCATCGCGGAGCACCCCGATTCCGTCAAGTAGTGCCGGGGCGCCACCCGAGCAGGGTGGCGCCCACCCCCTGAGATTGACCGGGTCGCGATAGCGGCCCCCACGAAAAGGTGAATTGCAATGAAGCAAAAACTGTTCGTCGTGCTCGCTGGAGCTGCGGTCCTCGCACTTGCAGCGTGCAGCACTCCCGCGCCTGACTCCACGGGTGACTCGTCGGGAGAGAAGACCCTCGGCATCGTGGCGCTCGTCGCCACCGACGCCCTTAACGCCGCCGTCATCAACGGTGCCACCGCCGCCGCGGAAGAGGCCGGCTGGAAGGTCACCGTCACTGACACCCAGGGAAGCCCGGACAAGGCCAATGCCGCCATGACCGCGTTCTCGACCACCCAAAAGGTTGACGCGATTCTCGTGTCGGCCTTCGCCAGCACGTCGATCGGTGGCGGCCTTGCCTCCGCAGCGGCGGCAGACATCCCCGTCGTCAGCTGGGGAGGAGAGCTCGTCGATGGAATCATCGCGACAACGAGCGCACTCAAGGTTGGCGAGGACTCGGTCAACGCCCTCCTCGACGACTTCGGAGACAAAGGCGAGATTCTCGCGCTGACGTACCACACGGGTGTCCTGTGTCTCTATCGAGGCATTGCTTTCGATGACGCAATCGCTAAGGAGCCGGGCATCAAGGTCACGGCTAACGAGGTCGCCATCCCCGGACAGGTCGAAGACGGTACCGCCTTCACGTCGGCTTGGCTCGCGAGCCACCCGGCAGGCAGCGGCGACCTCGCGGTGTGGGGCGCATGGGATGAACCCGGGATGGGTGCAATCGCGGCGCTCAAGCAGTCGGGCCGCGATGACGTCAAGGTCTACTCGATCAACGGCAGCCCCGCGGCGCTCCAGGCGGTCAAGGACGGATCGATGACTCAGATCATCTGGCAGGACGGCTACACCGAAGGGCAGGAGCTGTTCCAGGCAATCCTCGACGAGGAAGCCGCTGGCGATTCCTGGAAGTCGAAGACCATCGACGTTCCCGGAGTGCTCGTCGACTCGAGCACCATCGACGCCTTCCTCAAGGACCACCCCGACGCTCTCGGATAACTCCTCTCGCCGCCACCAGCCCAGTACGCCCATAGGAAAGGAACGACACTGAAATGCAGAGCGAACCAACCGCCTGGCTTCAGGTGCGTCAATTCAGCAAGCATTTCGGAGGAGCCCGCGCCCTCTCCGAGGTGGATCTCGACATCCACCGAGGAGAGGTGCACGGCCTCGTCGGCGCGAACGGCGCGGGCAAGTCGACTCTCATTAGAAGTCTTGCCGGAGTCATCACCCCCGACTCGGGAACCGTCACGATTGACGGTGTCGAGACTCGTATTGCCCGACCCAGCGATGCTGAGGCGGCGGGCCTTGCCTTCATCCACCAGGAACTGAACCTCGTTCCGCACTTCACGTCCGTGCAGAACATCCTGCTCGGCGCCCCCAAGGCCAAGCGTTTCGGCATGGTCGACTGGAAGACATCACGCAGGGTCGCTACTGAAGCGGCCGAGCGCATCGGCGTGCAGTTCCCTCTCGACCGCAGAGTCGACGAGCTCAGCGTCGCCGAGCGCTGGCTCGTGATGATCAGTAAAGCCCTGGCTCGCAACGCGACGATGATCGCGATGGACGAGCCCACGGCATCCCTCTCTGACGCCGAGAGCCACCAGCTCTTCACCGTCGTGCGGGATCTTGCTGCCGACGGGGTCGCCATTCTCTACGTTTCTCATCGTCTCGACGAGGTGCTCGATCTCTCCGACCGCATCACCGTCTTTCGTGACGGCCGGGTCACGGAAACCGCGGTGCGCGGCGACCTCGATAAGCGCGGCCTCATCCGCGCGATCGTCGGCCGCGAAGTCGCTGCGGCCACCCGACCGGAGGCGAAGGTGGTGGATCGGGTCGACCCGATTTTCGAGGCGAAGAGCGTCTCGCGAGGGACAGCCGTGAAGGATGTCTCGTTCCAGCTCTATAAGGGAGAGGTTCTGGGCCTCGGAGGGCTCGTCGGAGCTGGACGCACCGAAGTCGCGCGACTTGCCTTTGGCGCGGACAAGATCGAAGGCGGCCACTTCGAGTTGCAGGGCAAAGCCGTCGCGCCGAACTCCGTGCCGCTCGCTGTCGCGAACGGCATCGGCCTCGTACCCGAGGAGCGACGCTCGGAAGGTCTCATGCTCGACAAGAGCGTGGCCTACAACATGAACATCGCCGTGCTCGAGTCACTACGCAGCATCCCAGGCCTGCCGTTCCTCAGCAGCGCCAAGGGACGGGTACGCGCGCAGGGCCTCGTTGACCAGTTGAGCATCAAGACGTCGAGCATCAACGAGCGGATTGGTGGCCTATCCGGCGGCAACCAGCAGAAGGCGCTCCTCGCCCGGTGGCTCACCCCCAATATCAAGGTGTTGTTCCTCGACGAACCGTCCCGCGGTGTCGACATCGGCGCCCGCCAGGAGATCCACGCGGCCATACGACAGCTCGCCGACGACGGGATTGGCGCGATCGTCATCTCCTCCGACGTGGAGGAACTCGCGGTGCTGTGCGACCGCGTCGTCGTGTTGTGCGAGGGCGTCGTCAGCGGCGAAATCGTCGGTGACGAGATCACCGAGCAGAAAATCATCGAACTCAGCTACGCCCATATCGACCCTCAAGGAGAGAACGAATGACCCCCACGACCCTGGCCCCCGCGGCGGCCGGCAGCGCGACAGCGGTCGCCCCCGGTGGACGCCGCCGGCGGGTGCTCATGATCATCTCCCGCTACGGCACCCTCATCGGTCTGCTCGGGATGATCGTCGCCTTCACCATCAAGGCGCCGACGACATTCCTCACCCTCCCGAACTTCCTGAACATCCTGAACCAGTCGTCTCTCACCGCGATCATCGCGGCGGGGCTCACGATGACTCTCGTCGTCGGCGAGTTCGACCTCAGCATCGGATATGTCGCGAGCTTCGCGGGTCTTATCGTCGTGGGTTTCGTCGCCCGTGATGGACTTCCCGTACTCATTGGCATCCCCCTCGTGCTGCTCATCGGAGCCGCGATCGGCACGGTCAACGGATTCCTCGTGACGAAAGTGAGGATAAACGCGGTCATCGCGACCCTCGGGGTGGGAACCATCCTCGTCGGTCTCGGATTCGCCTACAGCTCGTTCCCGATCGCGGCGGGCGTGCCCGCCGAGTTCATCTCGATCGCCCTCGGCAAGCCGATCCTCGGCATCCCGAACCCCATCTTCATCATGCTTGTCGTGCTGGCGATCCTGTGGGTCATTCTCAACAAGACGGATCTCGGCCAGAAGATGCAGGCAGTGGGCGGCAACATTGAAGCGGCTCGACTGTCAGGCATCCGCGTCGACCGCGTCAAGATGTTTGCCTTCGCAACCGCCGGCGTCTGCGCCGCGATCACGGGAACGCTTCTCTCGTCGCTACTCGGATCCGGAACGCTCGCGGCGGCCGATGGCTACCTTCTCGACGCGTTCGCCGCGGTCTTCCTGGGATCGGCCACTCTGCGCGACGGGGAGTTCCACATTCTCGGAACTCTCATCGGGGTGCTCATCATCGCGGTCGGCTTCAACGGTCTCAGCATCTTCGGTGCCCCGACGTTCTTCCAGCCCATCTTCAAGGGCGCCATCCTCGTGCTCGCGGTGGGACTCTCCACGCTCGCGCGGCGATATTCGAAGGCCTAGCGGCCAGCACATCCACCTCACCGTTCAAATATAAGGAGCAAGCAATGGATCGACTAGCGGGCAAAGTAGCCCTCATTACCGGTGGCGCCCGTGGCCAGGGCCGCGAGATGGCGGAACTCTTCGCGCGGGAAGGAGCGATCGTCGTCGCCGGCGACGTGCTCGAGGCACAGGACACCGCAGATAGCCCCGTCGAATTTGTCACGCTGGATGTGACGAGCGAGGCGAGTTGGAAGTCTGTCGTCGACGATCTCGTCGCGCGACACGGCAAGCTCGACATCCTCATCAATAACGCCGCGATCATTACATACGAGTCGATTCTCGACACGACGGTCGACAGCTGGAACCGCATCATCGATGTCGACCAGAAGGGCGTCTTCCTGGGGATGCGTGAGGCGCTCCCGCACCTCATCAAGTCCGGGAAGGGATCGATCGTCAACGTCTCATCCATCTGGGGACTCGCTGCCGTTCCGAGCGCTCACGCGTACCACGCGGCGAAGGGCGCGATCCTCAACATGAGCAAGAACGTTGCGGCGGCTCACGGCGCCGACAACGTGCGAGTCAACTCGCTGCACCCGGGCTACATCCTCTCGCCCATGAACGCAGACCAGGCCGAGGACATCAACGCGGCCCTCATCGAAGGCACGCTGCTCAAGCGTCCTGGCGTTCCCATCGAGACGGCGTACGCGACCCTGTTCCTCGCGAGCGATGAGGCAAGTTACATCACGGGCACCTCACTCGTGGTGGACGGGGGTTACCTGGCTCCGTAGTCCGGATAACTGGGTCGAGCTTGTCGAGACCAGCCACTCAAGTGGGTCGAGCCCGTCGAGACCAGCCATGTAAGAGGTTCGAGCTTGTCGAGACCAGCCATGTAAGAGGGTCGAGCTTGTCGAGACCAGCCGAGCTTGTCGAGGCAGCGGGCATCTCGGCAAGCTCGATTGGTCTCGACAAGCTCGATCCACAACACCTCTTCCACATTGTCTAACAATCAGTTACATTGTTAGACAATTGCTATTCGATGAGGAAGGGGAGTGATCGTGACCGTCGAAGCCACCGTGCTCCCCGAGTCGATTGCCGACCAGCTGCGTGAAAGCATCCTCTCCCAGAAGGATGCGCCGGGAACCGCGCTCACCGAATCGGCTGTTGCGCTCCGCTTTGGAGTCGCGCGCCCCACCGCTCGCCTCGCGATCGACAAGCTCGTCGCCGATGGCCTGCTGCGCCGCGAACCGCACAGCGCTGCTCGCGTTCCCGAGCTCAGCCGCGACGACATCATCGACCTCTTCGATAATCGCGCGGTCATCGAGTCCGCCGCGATGGCCGCCCTCGCCGAGACGGGAACGGTGCCGGCCGATGCGGTCCGAGCTCACCGTGAGCTATCCGCTGGCGGTGAATTCGCCCGCCACGACATCGCATTCCACCGCGCGCTTGTCGCGGGCCAGCCCAGCCCCCGCCTCGCACGGATGCACTCCCTTCTTATGGGAGAGATCGAGCTGTGCATCGGGCAGGTCCAAGCCGCCCACCTGCTCACCGCGACTGAGATCGCCGAGCAGCACCAGGGCATCCTCGATGCCATCACCGCCGGTGACACGCAGACGGCGGCATCCCTCACCCGTGACCACATCACCGGAGCGCGCGACCGCCTCCTCGCCAACCTGAGTTAAAGGAACACCCCATGGTTAAGCGTCAATTTCCCAACCCCACAGAGCTGCTCGCGCTCATGCAGTTCAAGAAGCCCGAACTCAACGGCAAGAAGCGTCGCCTCGACTCCGCGCTGACCATCTACGACCTTCGCGACATCGCCAAGCGCCGCACTCCGAAGGCCGCATTCGACTACACGGATGGCTCGGCCGAGGGCGAGCTGTCGCTCACGCGCGCGCGCCAGGCTTTCGAAGACATCGAGTTTCACCCCTCGATCCTGCGCGACGTGTCCTCCGTGGATACAACGACCCAGATTCTTGGCGGCACCTCGGCCATGCCATTCGGCATCGCGCCCACGGGCTTCACTCGTCTCATGCAGACCGAGGGCGAGATCGCGGGTGCCGGTGCTGCCGCGGCCGCGGGCATCCCCTTCACCCTCTCGACCCTCGGCACCTCGTCGATCGAGTCCGTGAAGGCGGCGAACCCGAACGGGCGCAACTGGTTCCAGCTCTACGTGATGCGCCAGCGCGAGATCTCTTACGGTCTCGTCGAGCGCGCGGCGGCTGCGGGATTCGACACCCTCATGTTCACGGTCGACACGCCCGTCGCCGGCGCACGCCTGCGCGACAAGCGCAACGGGTTCTCAATCCCGCCGCAGCTCACGGTCGGCACGATCATCAACGCGATCCCCCGCCCCTGGTGGTGGTTCGACTTCCTCACGACTCCCCCTCTCGAGTTCGCTTCGCTCGCCTCGACCGGCGGCACTGTTGGCGAGCTGCTGGACTCGGCCATGGACCCGTCCATCGACTACGACGACCTCGAGATCATCCGCGACATGTGGCCGGGCAAGATCGTGATCAAGGGCGTGCAGAACGTCGAGGACTCCCGCAAGCTCGCCGACCTCGGCGTCGACGGCATCCTGCTCTCGAACCACGGCGGGCGCCAGCTCGACCGTGCGCCGATCCCGTTCCACCTGCTCCCCGAGGTGGCGCGCGAGGTGGGCAACGACGTCGAGGTCATGGTCGACACCGGCATCATGAACGGCGCGGATATCGTCGCCTCCATGGCGCTCGGCGCCAAGTTCACCCTCATCGGCCGCGCATACCTGTACGGGCTCATGTCGGGTGGACGCGCGGGTGTCGACCGCACCATCCAGATTCTCTCGGATCAGATCATTCGCACGATGAAGCTGCTCGAAGTCAACTCGATCGACGAGCTCGGCCCCCAGCACGTGACCCAGCTGCAGCGACTGTCCCCGCGCATGATGCCCGGCTTCGAGGCGCCCACGGCGAAGGCCCCTGTGCGTGCGTCGAAGGCTGCGGTTGCTCCCACGGTAGCCGCTGCCGCGAAGACAGTCGCGGCGAAAACGGTCGCCGCGAAGGCTCCCGCCCGCAAGCCCGCCGCATCCACGGCAACCAAGCCCGCTACTCGGAAGCCCGCGGCCTCCAAGTAGCCCCAAACTCGCGCGGCGGCTTGTGGTGGGCCGCCGCGCGATCTCTTTTAGCCGAAGGCGGCTGGGCCCACGCTCGCCGGTTCCGGCGCATCGCGGAGCTTGCGGAGCTTGCGGAGCGATGTGACGGCCGTGCGAGTGGGGAGGGTGGGCCGCCGCGCGATCACTTTCAGGGCTGGTCGAGCTCGTCGAGACCAATTGAGCTCGTCGAAATCCTCAAGCGGATGCCTCGGCTGGTCTCGCTCCCCTGCTCGACCCACCTTCGCTGGCTACTTGCGACGACGCTCGCGCCAGGCCTTCCAGGCGCCTGTGGACCAGAGCGCCCAGATCACGAGCAGCGGCTGGAACACCAGGCGGATGCTGCGCGACAGGTCGCTGTTGAGTCCGAACGAGTCAGTGCGCGTGACGAGCTGAGAAATGTTGCCGGGAAAGATCGCCACGAAGAACGCTGCGACGATGAACCCGATCGCGACCTTCTTGCGGGGCAGCGCGACAAGTGCTCCCCCGAGTCCGATCTCGACGATCCCGGATGCGACAACCACGAAGTCCTTATCGAACGGCAACCACTCCGGCACCTGGGCCTGGAACGGCTCGCGCGCGAAGGTGAGGTGACTAATGCCGGCGAAGAGCAGCATCCCGCCTAACGCCAGTCGACCGATCGTGCGGGGTACCGAGGTGCGTGCGACTGTCGTCATGCTCGCAGCCTACGCTCGGCATCCACCCGTGTCCTGCTGTTGACAGCGCGGATGTTTGTAGTCAGGGCGCCAGATTAATCTGCCGCGGTGACCATAAACCTCAGCGCGGATGGGCCCGGTCAGCGAACGAGCCAGCCACCATCCACCGGCAGCACCGCACCGTTGACGTACGCGGCGGCGGGGGATGCCAGGAACACCGCGGCCCCGCCGAGGTCGGCGGGTGTGCCCCAACGGCCGACCGGGATGCGCTCCTGGAATGCTCGACGTCGCGCGGCATCGCCGTGCGAGCCTGACGTCAGATCGGTCTCGATGTAGCCAGGGGCAATCGCGTTGACGGTAACCCCACGGTCGGCCCACTCGTTGGCGAGGGCGTGCACGATTCCCGTGACTCCCGACTTGGACGCCGTGTAGCTCACGACGTTCCGCCCGCCCTGGAAGCTATTCATGGATGCGAGGAAGATTATGCGTCCCGACTCGCGCTCGAGCATGCGGCGACCGAGCTCCCGAGCGAGGGTGAACGGGGCGCTGAGGTTGACCGAGATGACCTCGTCCCACTGCGCGTCGGTGTGGTCTTCGGCCGGGTTGCGGTTGGCGAGTCCGGCATTGTTGACGAGGATATCGACGGGCGCGAGCCCATCGAGCTTGGAGACGAGTTCGTGCACTCCCGCAGTGTCGGTGAGGTCGGCGGCGAGCGGCGTGAACTCTCGACCGAGCTCGCGCACGGCGTCGGCCGTGGCATCCAGAGACGAACTGCGTGACGTGCCGATGATGTCGGCCCCCGCCGCGGCGAGCGCGAGAGCGATGCCCGCCCCGATACCGCGGGATGCGCCCGTGACGAGCGCGGTCGAGCCGGTGAGATCGAAGGGATGCGTCATTGTTTCAGGCTACCTACGGCGAACCTCCGAGTGTTCTGCAATCTCGTTCTGCGCTGTCTGAACCTCATACGGTGGAAGGAGGTTGACCTACACGGAGGTGTGATCATGACTACCGATAAGAAGAAATCAACCAGCACGACGCCCGCCGAACAGCGGATGATGTACGTCTCGCTCGGTGTGGTGTTCCTGGGGCTCGGTGTAACTCTCTCCGTGACTCTGCAGAACATGGCGATGGGTCTGCCCTTCTTCGTGCTCGGGATTGTGTACTTCGTGATGGGCATCAACGCGATGAAAACGAAGCCGGCGAAGCCCGAGGCGCCTGAGCAGTAGAGACCCCTCCGACAAGCTCAGGGACCGGTCCCTGAGCTCGTCGAAGGGGCCCCTACACAACCCCGAGATACTTGTTCTGAATCTCCGGGTTATTGGCGATCTCAGCGGCGCGAAGGTCGGCGGCGATTCGGCCGTTGACCATAACCAGGATGCGATCGCACAGCTCGGTCGCAAATCGCAGGTTCTGCTCGATCAGGAGCACTGCCTGCCCCTCACTCACGACCGCGCGCAGCACCTCCGCGAGATGATCGACCACCGCGGGCGCGAGGCCCTCGGACGGCTCGTCCATGACGACGAGCCGCGGGTTCGACAAGAGCGCCCGCCCGATCGCAAGCATCTGCTGCTCCCCACCGGATAGCTCGGCGCCGCCATTCTTCTTGCGCTCGGCGAGCCTCGGGAACAGGTCGTAGATCGCGGGCACATTCCACCGCGCCGACTTTTTCGCGCCGACCATCGTGAGATGCTCGTGCACGCTCAGCGACGGAAAGATGCGGCGCCCCTGAGGCACGTACGCGATGCCCGCGTGGTTGATTTGGTAGGGCTGTCGGTTCATGACCGACTTACCCTCGAACTCGATCTCACCGCTGCGAGACGGGATGAATCCCGCGATCGCCTTCACGAGCGTCGACTTGCCCATGCCGTTGCGACCCACCATGCCGAGCGGTTCTCGCCCCATGCTGAACGAGACATCCTGCAGCACGTGCACTCGCCCGTAGTAGACGTTTAGGTCGGTGACCCGAAACTCGTGGGCGGCGTCGTTAGGCGACGTGGTCAATGGAGCCTCCCAGGTAGATCTCGCGAACGCGCTCGCTCGAGCGGATGTCGTCTGGCGTGCCCTCGAGAATCTTCTCGCCGTCGTGCATCACAATCACGCGACTAGCCACGGCGAGCGCGATGTCCATGTCGTGCTCGATGAGCAACAGCGTGATCTCTTGCGGCAACTCGCGCAGTAGGGCGATGAGGTGCTGGCGCTCGGCGGGCGAGAATCCCGCGGCCGGTTCGTCGAGCATCAAGAGCTTGGGTTGCAAGGCGAGGGCCATCGCGAGTTCGAGCTGACGCTGCTCGCCGTGCGAGAGATCGGCGACCAGCTGCAGTCCGCGACCCGGAAGGCCGACACGATCGAGGAGCCGTTCGACGCGAGCCCACCGCTCGGGGTTGCGGCTCGCGGGCCGAAGCAGCCCGCCAGTGAACTCGTTGCCCCCGAGTGCGATGAACACGTTGTCGGCCGCGGTGAGCTGCTCGAAGAGCCGGGATGTCTGGAACGTACGCGCGAGGCCCCGTTTGGCGCGAACCGCGGTGGACAGCTTCGTGACATCCTCACCGAAGAGATGAATGCTGCCCGACGTCACGGGGAACACCCCGGCGATCGCGTTGAAGAGTGTGGACTTTCCCGCACCGTTGGTGCCAATAACGCTGATGCGCTCACCCGCGGCAATCTCGATGCTCACGTCGCGGATGGCTTTGACGCCACCGAAGAACTTCGAGACGTCGCGCACCTGAAGGGCGCTTTCGGTCATGGGGTGATCCTTTCGGCGGACAGGGTATGGATGCGGTTTCGATACGACCGCTAGAGCGGCCTACTCAACCAGCGAAACTAAGTGAGTGCCCCGGCGGCCGATCACAGTGGAATGCTCGACCGCCGGGGCTGTGCTTCACGGGTTATGGGCAACCCTCGAAGCGGTCGTACACGATGGTTCCCTGCTTCACACCAGTCGCCTGGCTGATGTTCTGCTGGGTGAGAGCACCGTCCGCACCTTCGACAACCTCAATGAGGAAGTTGTCGACGATTGCCTGGCGGTTGTCGTCCATCGTGATCTTTCCCGTGGGGCTGTCCCAACTGGTCGACGCGAGCGCTTCGCGCAGAGCAGCGTGGTTGTCGCTCAGGTCAGCCTGGGAGTCTTCGAGACCCAGCAGCAGCGACTCGAAGGAGACGTAGTACAGGATCGAGAAGATGCTCGGAGCCGGGAAAGCATCGGGCTGCGTCAGGTACGCATCCACGAAGGGCTGCCACTCGGGGTTGTCGTAGCCGGCACCAGGGACGGGTCCACCGGTGATGGTTCCGACAGCGGCGGATGCGATGTTCGCGTCGCCCGAGAGAGCGGTCGTGTCAACGGCGATGGATCCACCGATGAGCGGCTTGTTGAGGCCCGACGTCACTGCCTGCGAGAGGAAGCTTGCGGCATCCGCTCCACCGAGGCCGACGTAGATCGCGTCGGTCTCTGCGGGAATCGAGGCAATGATCGTCGCGTAGTCGGTTGTTCCGACCGGTACCCACGAGTTGCCCGTGACGTTGCCGCCGGCCTCGCAGAACTCCGAGAAGAATCCGCCAGCGTTGTCGTACGGGAAGGAGTAGTCCTCGGCGATCGAGTAGACGTTCTGATAGCCCTTCTCGTCGAAGGCGTACGCACCGAGTCCGCCCATCCACATGGCCGAGTCGCCGTGGAAGCGGAAGAAGTTCTCCGCACCCTCGAGCGTCATACCCACGGGGCTGGCAGATCCGTTGACGAACGTGACCTCGGGCACGGTCAGCGCGTACTGCACGACGGCCTCACCCTCGTCACCAGAGACGGGGCCGAAGACGATGTCAACGCCCTCGTTCTCGACGAGCTTCTTCACCTGAGTCTGGGCGGAGCCGGAGGTTCCGTCCGTTCCCGCGTAGATGATCTCGATGGTCTTGCCGTTGATCTCGCCGCCGTCGACAGTGCCACCGATGGCCTCCATCGCAACACCGATTGCGGCCTTGGCTTCACCCATACCGAAGGCGAGGTTGCCTTCGCTCGTGGCCATCACGCCAATCTTGATGGTGTCGCTCTCACCGCCACCACCGCCACCGCCGCCGTCTCCGCCACCGCTGGTCGGGCTACAGGCAGTCGCTGCCAGGAGCACGGTTGCCCCGATGGCGATCGCCGGCACCAGGCCTTTCGTCTTATTCAGCTTCATTGCTGTTTTCCTTTCGTGATTGCCTCACCCGTCGGCTGCTCAGCCGGCGGTTCTTGCTGCGGGCTCTCATCCGCTTCGGAGCGTTTGCTCCGGGCGCGGTCAACGGCCCGTTTCACCTGCTTTCCAATTCCGGCGATACCCGCCGGGGCGAAAAGAAGGACGAGGATGAACACGATGCCCGTGAGCGTCATGTACCGATCGGTGAAGTCCTGCGCGAAGTTGTCGAGCAAGGTCAGGATGATTGCGCCGACGAACACTCCGCCGAGTGACCCGATTCCGCCGATGACGGCGACAACAAGAATGTCGAGGGTCGACGACAGGCTCACCACGTCGGGATCCACTTGGGCGCGGTCGAAGACGAGGATGATGCCACCGACGGACGCGATAAAGGCGGCGAAGGTAATTGCCGCGATGCGGTACCGGTTCACTCGGTAGCCGAGCGCTGCCATCCTCTCGGGACTGTCGCGGATGCCTTCGAGAGCGAGCCCGAACGATGACTTCGCCACATAGCGGCACAGCAGGAAGCAGATGACAGCGCACGCGAGCACCGCCCAGTAGAACATCGAGATGTCGGTGAACGGCTCGGTGCGCGGGATGGGGGCGAGGCCGCGACGAGCGTTGGTCACTTCGATCGCCTGGGATGCCCACGAGTAGAAGACCTGACCGAGCGCGAGGGTGATCATGAGGAAGTAGATCGCCTTGGTGCGGGCCGCGATGAGGGCCACGAGGAATCCTGCGACGGTTCCCGCGAGCAGCGCGAGGGCGATCGCCACGGGACCGGGCAAGCCCAGAGTGACGGTGAAATATCCGACTCCGTAAGCCGCGATTCCCGCGATCGTCATCTGCGCGAGGGACAGCAGACCCACGTAACGGTTGAGGAAGACGAGGCTCATCGCGATGATGCCGAGCCACAGGCTCTTGACGCCGATGTTGGGCAGCCAGAACCGCGGGCGATCGACAAGGTAGGGGAAAGCGAACGCGAGGGCGAGAACGACGACCCAGCCGATCCATCCCCACTTCGACCAGAAGGTAGGCGGCTCTACGAGGGATGCGGGCATGCCCTTGCTGCGGCTCATGCCGTCTTCCTTCCCAGGATGCCCTGCGGTCTCACGGCGAGCACGATCACCATGAGAGCGAACGTGAGCACGAGTGCATAAGTCGGGGCGTACACGAGTGCGAACTGGGAGACCAACCCCACGAGTGCCGCGCCGATCGCCGCCCCCGGCACGCTGCCCATCCCGCCGACAATCACGACGACGAGCGAAAACAAGAGGTACGTGCCGTCTTGACCCGGCAGCAACGGGAAGAGTGTTCCTCCGACGACACCCGCGAAACCGGCGAGCGCCGAGCCAAGCGCGAACACCGCTGCAAAGACGATGCGCACGTTGACGCCGGTCGCCGACGTCATCTGGCTGTCGTCGACGCCCGCCCTGACGATCGAACCCACTCGGGTCTTATTGATGAACAGGGTGAGTGCGATGCCCACGACTAGGGCGGCCGCGAGGATAAGGATGCGGATCACGGGATACTCGCCGACGAGCGGTAGAGCCACGGGCACTTGCAGTTCTTGCGGGATCGGTACCTGGGTCGCGGAACTGCCGAAGGGGAGCGCGAGCATGAGGTCGGTGCCGATGAGCGCGACACCGAGGGTGATGAGCGCGACACGCATGTCGTCATCCTGGAAGCGGCGAATGAGCACCTGGTGGATGATTACTCCGAGCAATCCGACGGCGAGCGCACCGCACAGCGCGCCGAGAAACCAGTTGCCCGACTCCCGCGCCACGAGGTAGCCGACGTACCCGCCGAGCAGGTAGCCGGTGCCGTGCGCCATCGTAATCACGCGCATGAGGCCGAAGATGAGTGTGAGTCCGCTGGCGACAAGGAAGTACACCGCCGCGAGGGTTAACCCATTCAGCGCAATGAGCAAAAACTGATCCATGCCACCTGACTCACAACTCTGTGAACACTCATTCAGGTCGGGACACTGAAATGTATCCCGCCTTGTATACAAGTAGTTGTACACTAAAGCGCAAGTGAACAAGTGTCAATGCATGGGCGCGTCAGGACCCTCACGCATAGGCTGGTTGCACATAAGCGAAGGAGAATATGTGACTTCCCACTCGTCCCCCCTACGGGTTGCCTCTATCGGCTACGCGTTCATGGGTAAGGCCCATTCACAGGCCTGGCGCAACGTATCAGCGTTCTTCGATGTGCCCGCTGTCGAGCAATCGGTGCTCGTGGGGCGGGATGCTTCAGCCGTCGCCGCGGCGGCCACAAAGCTCGGCTGGAAAGAGACTGCGACCGACTGGCGCGAGGTCATCCAGCGTGACGACATCGACATCATCGACATCTGCACGCCAGGGCGGATGCACGCCGAGATTGCCATCGCCGCCCTCGAAGCAGGAAAGCACGTTGTGGTCGAGAAGCCTCTCGCCAACACGGTCGAGGAGGCCGAAGCCATGGCTGCGGCTTTCGCCGCCGCCGAGGCTCGCGGCCAGCACGCGATCGTCAACTTCAACTACCGGCGCGTGCCCGCGATCGCCCTCGCGAAGAAGTTCATCGACGAGGGCAAGATCGGCCCCATCCGCCACGTGCGCGCGGCGTACCTGCAGGACTGGCTGAGCGATTCGCAGGCTCCCATGAGCTGGCGCCTGCGCAAGGAAGAGGCGGGCAGCGGCGCTCTCGGCGACCTCGGATCGCACGCCGTCGACCTCGTGCTGCACCTCACGGGAGAAACAATCGACTCGGTCTCCGGCCGCGTCACGACCTTTGTCACTGAGCGCCCGGGCGGCGACTCGGGTGACGGTGGCATCAAGGGTACCGGCGGAGGTGCGCCCGAGGCTGTGACGGTGGATGACACGGCAATTGCGTCTGGCGTGTTGTCGGGTGGTGGCATCCTCAACCTCGAAGTCAGTCGTCTTGCCCTCGGCCGCAAGAACCAGCTCACCTTCGAGATCTACGGAGAGCGCGGAAGCGTGCGCATCGATCTCGAGAACCTCAACGAGCTGTGGTTCTACGACGGCACCGCCGAGGCGGGCCAGCAGGGCTTCACCCGCATCCTCGTGACCGAAGCGGACCACCCGTGGGTCGGCGCGTGGTGGCCGGATGGCCACATCATCGGCTGGGAGCACACCTTCGTTCATCAGGTCGCGGACTTCCTCACGACGATCCGCGACGGTGTCCCCTCAAGCCCGTCGTTCGCCGACGGTGCGCGCGTGCAGCGTGTGCTTGCCGCGATCGAGCAGAGCTCTCACGAAGACAGCCAGGCCATTCAGGTCGCTCAGTAACTCTCGTTCAGCACGACACTCTCAGATTAAAGGAGCAGCAATGACGCATCCCGTTACCCTTTTCACCGGCCAGTGGGCCGATCTTCCCCTAGAAGAAGTGGCCAAGCTCGCGAGCGGTTGGGGCTACGACGGCCTCGAACTCGCCTGCTGGGGAGACCACCTCGACGTCTGGCGTGCAGCGGAAGACGACGCATACGCGAAGTCCCGCCTCGAGATTCTCGAGAAGTACAACCTCAAGCTCTACGCGATCTCCAATCACCTCAAGGGTCAGGCCGTCTGCGACGACCCCATCGACTTCCGACACCAGGCCATCGTTGGCGCAAAGGTGTGGGGCGACGGGGATGCCGAGGGCGTGCGCCAGCGCGCGGCCGAGGAGATGAAGAAGACCGCGATCACCGCACGCAAGCTTGGCGTCGACACCGTCGTGGGCTTCACCGGATCGAGCATCTGGAAGTACGTCGCGATGTTCCCGCCCGTGGGGGACGATGTCATCGAGGCCGGCTACGAGGACTTCGCCAAGCGCTGGAACCCCATCCTCGACGTGTTCGACGACGAGGGTGTGCGCTTCGCCCACGAAGTACACCCGTCCGAGATCGCGTACGACTACTGGACGACGGTAAAGACACTCGAGGCGATCGAGCACCGCCCCGCGTTCGGCCTCAACTGGGACCCGTCGCACATGGTGTGGCAGGGACTCGACCCCGTCGCGTTCATCCTCGACTTCGCCGACCGCATTTACCACGTGGACTGCAAGGACACCCGGATGCGCATGGGTAACGGTCGTAACGGCATCCTCGGCTCGCACCGCCCCTGGGCCGACCCGCGTCGTGGTTGGGACTTCGTCTCGACCGGCCGCGGCGACGTGCCGTGGGAAGACGCCGTGCGCGCCCTCAACTCGATTGGCTACGACGGCCCCATCTCGGTGGAGTGGGAGGATGCCGGCATGGATCGCCTCACCGGTGCGCCGGCTGGCCTCGAGTTCGTGCGCAGCCTGCTCTGGGAGGTCCCGACGGGTTCCTTCGACGACGCCTTCTCGAGCTAGGGAATCTCGGCAAGCTCGATAGGTTTCGGCAGGCTCAACCCACTTTGGTGGGTCGAGCTTGTCGAGACCAGCCGAGCCCGCCGAGGCAGCCGACTAGTCGCCCAGGAGGGCCGCCGCGCTCTCGAGCATCTCGAGCATGCGGGCACGCATGTGCCCGATGTGTTCCTTGACGGCGGGCTCGATCGCGTCGTAGTCCTGGGCGATGATCGCCGTCGCGAGCACGAGATGCTCCTGCGAGCACGCTTCGAGGCGGGACTGCAGCGAGGCGGCACGCATCCAGAATCGCTGGATTCGGCGCCGCGTCTCCTTCACCGTCTCGGCGACGAGCTGGTTGCCGGCAATCGAGTTAACCGTGCGGTGGAACGCGAGGTCTGCCGCCGACCACGACTCGCGATCGTCGTCTCCCGCCGCGCGCTGCATCTCGTCAACGCTCTCGCGCAGCAGCACGATGTCTTCTGGCGTGAGCTTGCTCGACGCCTTCTTGCAGATGTAGGTGTCGAGCACCTCGAGCAGGTCGCACGCGTCGTTGACTTCGGCGATCGTGAGCTGCGAGACCGTGAAGCGCGCATTGTCGCCGCGCTTGACCAGCCCCTCTTTCTCGAGCCGCTGGAGCGCCTCGCGCACGGGCGTTCGGCTGATGCCGAGCTGCCCCGCGATGCGATTCTCCGACAGCGGAGACCCGGATCGCACCCGGAATCCGGTGATCTCGCCCAGCAACCAGTCGTATGCGGTATCGACTCGCGAACCGGCATCCTCAATAGTCATAAAGCTTCCATCCCCGGGCGAATACAGGTGCGTATCCGATGCCCCACTATAAGACAGCGACGAACTTACATCGTGCGCTCAACGAACTCCCGCGTGTGCACGTCCACTGGGACCTTCTCCAGCTCAAGGATGCCGCGCGCGACGTGCTCGCTCAGGCGGCGGAACGCTTCCTCGCCCTTTTCGGCGCTCGCGCGCATCGGGTTACCGATGATGCCGTTCTCGACGAACTCGTGGTGGTCCATCGGAAAGCTGAAGTACTGGTACCCCTCGAACTCCGCATCCGGCATCCCGTCGTTTTTGCTGAACGCCTTCGGGAGAAACTCAGGGATGTGCGCACGGGTATCGACGGCGCGCTCCATGCGCACGAGGTCGGGGTTCCACGCCATGTCTTGCGACGTCTCCAACTCGGAAGAGTGCCATCCCGGGGTCTCCTCCGGCGGGTTCTCCATGAGGCCTTCGAGAATGCCCGTGTACCGCTCCATGTAGGGCTTCACGAACGAGATGAGCGCGCCCGTTTCGTAGCGCAGCTTGCGCAGCACCGGGTCGACGACCTTGATGTTCGAACCGTGACCATTGATGAAAATGATGCGGCTGAATCCGTGGTGGATGAGGCTGCGTGCCACGTCATTCATGAGGTTCAGCAGAGTGGATGCGCGCAGCGTGATCGTGCCGCGGCCCTGGCCGACGCCGTACATGTGCTGCGGGGAGTAGCCAGCCCAGATCGGGGGTGTGTGCAGCACACCGATCTGCTCGGAGATGCGCTCCGAGATCTCGACTGCCGTGATGGTGTCGGTGTACAGGGGCAGGTGGGGGCCGTGCTGCTCTGTCGACGCGATCGGAATGAGGATCGTGTCCTTCGTCTTGAGGTACTCCTGAATGTCGACGTACGACAGGTAGGCGTGGTTCCACGACCGGAACTTCGCGCGGAAGTCTTCGTCGCCGGTCGTGAGACGCGCGATCGTGCGCTCTGGACGGGGGTTCATACTGTCTCCTTGATTGTGAGGGTCAGAAATAGTTCGGCGACGAAGCGGCCGAGCTCGGGGTCATTGATATGCATGTCGACTTCGTGCACTGTGATGTCTTCGCACAGGTTCTCTTTGAGCGCGGCGAGAAAGAGGGCATCACCTTCGGGATCCCAAAACGGTCCGTCGGGCGTTGCGGGAATCGAGAGCCCCCGCATTGGCATGACAATCTGCACCTCTGCCGTCGAGTCGTTGACGCGGTCCGCGAAGATGCGGCCCATCTCGGCCTTCTCGTCGTGAGAGGCGCGCACGAGCGTGTACTCGGGGTTGTGGTCATAGACGGGGCGATCCTTCATCCACTCCGGCACGCTGCCGGCCGCCCACACGGAGAAGTCCACACAACCCGGAACCAGCACTTGCGGCAATCCCAGCAGCCCGATGCGTCGAAGACGATCGGGGCCTCCGTTGTGGATGCCGCCCACGAGTGGATCGTTGATCTCGTTCGTCGTGTAGTCGATCACCCCAACGAACTGCCCCTCGGCCGCAAGCTCTTCCATGGCGGGTCCGCCGACGCCGTTGGAGTGGAACACGACAGTCTCAATGCCGTCCTCGGCGAGCCGATCCTTGAGGGCGCCCACGGCCTTAGTCGTGTTGCCGAGCATCGTAGTCGCGACGTAACGCTTGCCCGGCTCGGGCGGGGTGAGCGGATGTCCGTGCTGCAGCATCCCGAACATGGCGGCGGCCACGTTGTCGAAGATCGTTGTCGCTACGGGGTTCAGGCCCAGGATGTCGACAACCGAGTGCACAACCATCACGTCTTTTGTGCCGACGTATGGCCCGAACTCGTGATGCCCAGAGGCGGTCGGTGCGACCACAATCTTCGGGATGCCGACCGGCAGCTCCTGGATTGCGGCGGCTCCCATAACGGAACCGACGCCCCCGATACTGATGCCACCGACGAGCTCCCCCGCGGCGAAGCGCTCACGTACAAGGGCCTTCACGAGGTCGCGCATAGTTTCCACCGCGCGACCCCGTGTGCTCGACGCTTGCAGCTGGGCGAGGGTGATGCCGCCTCGCCCAGCCAACTCTTCGTGGCTGACATCCGGGACGATGCCGACCGGCTCGCCCAAGATGCCCGAGTCAACGACGAGAGTCTCGACTCCGAGGGCGTTCAAACGATCGCGCAGATAGGCGACCTCTGGACCCTTCGTGTCGAGAGTCGCGACGATGACTACTTTTCCCATGGCGTTACTGCGTCACCACTTATCGTCAATGAGCGGGAGCAGCGTCTCCGAGTTCACCTTGACCAGCCAGTCGTAGAACTCCTCGGTGAGGATCGACGAACCGTGGTCGATGATGAACTTGAGCTGGTCGGCCGGGATGTCGAGGCCCTCGAAGTTAGTCTCGAGCGCGTTCGGGTACTTGTTTGCGGGAGTGCGGTCGACCGGTGCCACGAACTCTGCCGTGAGCGCGCCGTCGTAGCCAATCTCCTGGAGCGTCGCGACGACCTTGTTCCAGTCGTAGTCACCGTAGCCCGCGGGCATGCGGTTGTTATCTGCGACGTGAAAGTCGACGAGCTTGTCACCGACGAGGCGGATGGACTCGTACAGGTCCTTCTCCTCGATGTTGATGTGGAAGGCGTCCAGAACAACCCCGAGGTTCGGGCCGACCGCGTCACACAGCGCGAGCGCCTGCTCGGCGCGGGTGATGAGGTACGACTCGAAGCGGTTGAGCGGCTCGATGCCCACGTGCACGCCCTTGGCTTCGGCGACTTCGTAGATTTCCTGCACACCCTCGACGAGCCACTTCCACTCGTTCTCTGGCGTGGAGTCTGGCGTGATCTTGCCGACCTCACCGGGCACGAGAGTGAGGATCTTGCCGTCGAGGTCGGACACGAGCTGGATGCAGTCCTTCACGTACTGCACGCTCGAGGCCCGCACCGACTCGTCGCCAGACTGCATGTTGCGGCCGCCGACCATGAGCGTGACCGAACCCCAACAGTTGAGGCCGTAGTGGTCGAGCAGTCCGCGCACGTGCTTGGGGTCATACTTCTCAGGCTCCCCCGAGATCTCGATCGACTTGTACCCGTACTTCGCGAGACGCGCGATCGTCGTCTCGATCGGTTCGGCGCGCATCCAGTTATGCATTGACAGGTGCATCACACACTCTCCTTTGAGTTCGTTGGTTTGACTGTTGTTTAGTTATGAGGTTTGCGCAACTACCAGCGTGAGTTCTTGGGTGGACCGAACCCGAGCTTGCCGGGGTTCATGATGCCGTCGGGGTCCCAGGCATCCTTGAGCTGGCGCATGAGCTCGAAGCCCGCGCCGTACTGCGGGCGCATGAAGCGACCGAGCTTGATACCCACGCCGTGGTGGTCGTTGAGCACGGCTCCGTGTTCGAGACCGGTGAGAATGCCGGCATCCCACAGCCGATCGTGCAGGTCCATGGCCTCGGCGGGGTCAGTGGGCGGCTCGTCGACATAGAAGCGGTCGTAGAGCATGGCGCCCCAGTCGTACCAGTGCGACAGGTGGGCCGTGTAGCGCGCGCCATACTCGGCGAACTGCTCCTCGATGACCTTCTTCTTGGCCGAGTAGATCGCGGGCAGGTCGGTGAAGCGGGCGACCTGGTCGAAGGTGCCGTACATGAGCGGAGGCTGCGGCAGCTTGCCCTTCGCGTACGGCTCGTACTTGCCGTCCCACCAGGTCTGGCCCACGTCCGGGCCGAGCGAGGTTCCGCCCGCCGACTCAACAAGACTCGTGATCGCCTTCGTTTCGTAGTCGACCAGGTCCTGGCTGCCATCGCACATGATGACCATGAGCGTGCCGGTGAACGGGGTGCCGACCCAGTCCTTCAGCTTCTTGCTATCGGCCTCGTCGTAGAGGCGGATGACGGCGGGACGCAAGCGGTTGGTCATGATGCGACGACCAGCTTCGATGCCCGCAAAAATGTCCGGGAAACTGAAGGACAGGAATCCCCTCGCTTCGGGCAGCGGGTCAATGCGCAGGCTCGCCTGGGTAATCACGCCGAGTGTGCCCTCACTTCCGACGAACGATTGCAGCAGGTCGGAACCGGCCGCGTGACTCGGCACGGGAAGGGTCTTGATGGTCTTGCCGGGAGCGACAACCACTTCGAGTTGGAGCACCTGGTCTTCGGCCTTGCCGTACTTCGTCGACACGACCCCCGATCCGCGCGCCGCAATGAAGCCACCGATCGTCGCGCCGAGATGATACGAACCGGGGTAGTGGGCAAGCGTCAGCCCCTTCTCGTTGAGCTTCTCCTCAAGGGTCGGGCCGTCGATGCCCGCCCCGACCGTGACGATGAGGCTCTGCTCGTCGATATCCACAATGTCAGTGAGACGCGAGAGGTCGAGGGCTATTCCGCCATAGGGCGCGAACGTTCCCCCCTGAGTTCCTGAACCCCCGCCCCGCGGCACGAGGGGGATCTTGTAGTCGGAGGCGATCTGCACGATCCGTTCGACCTCTGCAGTCGTTGCGGGCTTCACCACGAAGTCGGCCGCGGGCTGCGTGAGGTTCTTGTAAGTGAGGTACTTCGAGTACCACGACCAGTCCGCGGCGTTGGCCTGCAGGTCGGCCGGGTCGGTACTCACATGATCGGTGCCAATGGCCGCGGCGAGTTCTCGCGCGATCTGGCCGCGAAGGTAGGCCGAGCCGCTCACTCCGTCCGCAGAATGTTCCTGGCTCACAAGACTCCTCATCGTTGGGGAGGTCACTCCGAGCCATTGTGGTCCGCACTGACCTTGTATCCGTAGCTGTATACAAGTCAGAACACTAGTTGGTGTGTGGATGCCTGTCAACACGAGTTCGTCGCTTGAGGCGTCGCAACCCAAATGAAGGAGATATCGCGAGATTGGGGCTCGGATGCCGCATGAGAGACCGTGACTCGGCCCCCGAATCTCCTTCATTTGGGTAACGCGCTTCGACAAGCTCAGCGAGCGATGCGGTCACTCAGCTCGCTGCGGGCGATGAGCGGCCGGACGGGCCCTGAGCTCGTCGAGGGGGCTAGCCCAGAAGGTTCGACGCGACCGTCGAGTGCACTGACTCGGTATCGCTTGGGTGATAGATGCCCGCAAGCACGTCCCGTTGCAGTCTCGCGAGCTCGGACGAGCTGCGGTAACCGCTGCCGCCCGCCGAGCGCATCGCCTGATCAACGACGTATCGCGCGGCCTCGGTCGCACGGTGTTTCACACCGGTGAGCAGGCGGAACCATTCGGCGCCGTGATCGGCCACGGCATCCACGTCCGCGGCCAGCGTCTCGAGTTGCGGCCGCAACGCATCCAGAGCAAGCGCCGCATCCGCGATTCGCCAACGGATGTCCGGATCGCGATCGTAGGTCTCACCCGTTTTGAGAGACGTGCGCTTTTTCACGGACTCGACGGCAAGCTCGAGCGCGCGATCGGCGATGCCGGCGTAAACGGAACCAATGAGCACCAGGAAGTTGGAGAAGATGCCAAAGACAAAGGGGTCGGCGTTGGGGCCGACGGGCAGGACGCGGGACACCCGGTCGGTCGGCACGATCGCGCCCTCGAGAACTGTCGTGTGGCTCTGGGTCGCGCGCATCCCGAGCGTGTCCCAATCGTCGAGCGATCTCCAGCCCGGCGTATCGCGCGTGATGAAGCCGTGCACGAGCTTGTCGCCGTGACGCCCGAAGATACCGAGGCGAGTCCAGGCGGGCGACAGCGACGTGAAGATCTTCGTCCCCGTGAAGGCGTAACCACCCTCGACGGTTTCCGCTTTCGTCAGCGAATCCCACAGCACGAGGTCGTTGCCGGGCTCGCTATTACCGAAAGCGAAGAGCTCGCCCGCCTCGGCATCCCGCAGCACCCAGTCGAGGGAGTGATCGCCGCGGTCAGCGAGCACTCGCGCAACTCCAACCCAGACGAGGTGCATGTTCACGGCGAGCGCCGTCGCTGGAGCGTAGGCCGCGAGAAGCCGCTGGTCGCGTGCCGTCTCGAGCAGGCTTCGGGGCGCGAGGTATCCGGCGGCACGAAGCTCGTCGAGATCCTCGGTGAAGAACGCGTTGTCGCGGTCATACCCCGCAGCGCGCGAGCGGATGCGGTCGAGCAGGGGCTGAATCAGCACGGTCACGCGTCCACGCTACGCCGCTCTCGGCATCCATCGCCGCTTTTACGAAATGCAGGATGCAGGATGCTTTCGCGCGAATGGACCCCCGCGTTTCCGCGGGTGGGGCTATTTTCATCCTGCATTTCGCACAGCGAACGGGCTAGAAACCGAGGAAGCGACCCACGGCGACAAAAACGGCGAGGAGCAGAAGGACGATATTCATCGGCAGTACCTTCGCCTCACCCTGGCGCACGTGGAAGATGATCGCCGACACCTGCACGAGGGCCAGGCCGACGGCGGCCCACGCGGCGAGAATCGGAAGGATGCCGGTGAGCGGCGGCAGAATGAGCCCGATCGCTCCGAGCACCTGTGAGATTCCGATGAGGCGAGCGTTGCGCGTGCCAGTGACGAGGCTCCACGGGAATTGCTTGTTGAGCTTCTCCACAGGAAGAAGGGTCTTGCTCGCCCCGGCGAACAAGTACATGGCAGCGAGTAGACCGGAGACAATCCAGACGGCGATGGTCATTAAAATTCCTTTCAAAAGTTACGTTGAGTAACTAAGGCACGATTGATAACCTTTGTACACGACAAACGCGGGGCACTGCAGTGTTCCTCGGGCACACGGAGGTAACCAATGAGCATCCTTCCCGCTCCGCCCATGGGCGAAATGTGCGAAAGCACCGGTGGCGTGCTCGTTCGGGACGTGTTTGCGCGCATCGGCGACAAGTGGACGCTGCTCGTGATCGGCATGCTCGACGCGGGCCCACAGCGGTTCACCGCACTGCGCACAAGTGTTCCCGGCATCTCGCAGCGGATGCTGACCCTCACGCTCCGCCATCTCGAGCGCGACGGACTCGTATTGCGCACGGTTTACGCCGAGGTTCCTCCCCGCGTCGAGTACGCGCTCACGCCTCTCGGTGAGACCCTGCTCCCGCCGATCCTGGCCCTCGCGAGCTGGGCGATCGAGAACGAGTCGACCATCGCGAGCAACCGCGACGTGTACGACGACAGCGCTTCCGCATGAGTCTCTTGCGGAGAACGACACCCCGCTCACCGCGCGTCGACGTCGCTCGCGGCGACGCGTCATCCTCCGCAACGGTCGCGAGCTAGCGGCGTGGAACGGATGCTGAGCCTCGGCTTCGAGGACGTCATCGACTTCACCTCCGCGCGTCGATTCGCCGAGGTCGGCGCAACTGCCATCAGTGTGACCGCCGGACGGATCGACTGGACCGCGTTCCCGTGGCCCGAGCACGAGGCGTCCTGGGCCCCCTGGGTGCGTGACACCGGGCGCGATTACGTCGCGGAAGCCATTGCGGCCGCAGGGGACCGCACCCTGGCAGTGATCGTCGATGTGATGGTCGAGGGCCGGATAGCGCGCGATCCCTCGATCGCGGGAGTGGATGCGCGTGGCGAACGCTCCACCGAGTTTGCGAGCGTCTCGGCGCTCGGGGGCGTTGTCGGCGAGGCCATTGTCGAACTGACCGCCGAAGTCGTGCGCCGCTACGGCTGCACGGTGACTCTCACCGAGCTGTTCCTCGACCGCTGGACCTTCGGCGACGACGACCTGTCGCTCTTTCGCGAGTTCGCGGGAGTCGCCGACTGGCCGCGCGCCGCGACCGGCGAGATCGACGAGTCGCATCCCTCGATCGGACAGTGGCGAAGCGACGCAGTGGCCGGCTTAGTCGCTAGGTGCGCCGCAGCAACGCGGGCCGCCGGGCACGAGTTGCACGTTGAGGTACGAGCGCACTGGGATGGCCCGACCGCGCGCGACGGCCAGGACTACGAGCGACTTCTCGCCGTGTGCGATCGCCTCGTGATCTGGGGATACAGCGCCCTTGCTCGCCGTCCGGCTTCCGAGCTCGAGAGGCTCGCGCGCGAGGCACCGCTCGGCTCGACGATCTCGGTCGGCCTGTGGCAGCTTTCGGCACCAGAACTCCGACGGTCGGTGGATGCCGCATCCCGTGGCGGTGCGGAGTCGGTCGCCGTCGTGCCGATGAGCCTCATGACTGACTCGCACTGGGCGGCGTTGGCTCTCGTCTGGCACTAGTCGGCGTGCCGTCAGCGTGGCTGGCGAGCCGCGTCTGGCGAGTTCCTCTAGGCCCCGAGCTCGACGAGCACTGCCTCCAGCTGGTCGACGGCCCAGTCCAGATCGTGCTCCGAAACGACGATGGGCGGCGCGAACCGGATCGTTGAGCCGTGGGTGTCCTTGACGAGAAGGCCGCGCTCCGCGAGCAGTTCGCAGACCTGACGACCCGTCGCGAGAGCAGGGGCGATGTCGACGCCGGCCCAGAGTCCTGCACCGCGAACCTCGGTGACACCGCGACCGATGAGCGACTCCAGGCGGATGCGCAGGCGCTCCCCCAACGCAGCGGCACGACGCTGCGGCTCACCCGATTCCAGCAGGCCGATCACCGCGAGGCCCACAGCAGTCGCGAGTGGATTGCCGCCGAAGGTCGAGCCATGCTCGCCGGGACGCAGCACCCCCAGGATGTCGGCGTTCCCAACAACGGCCGACAGCGGAACGATGCCGCCGCCCAGGGCCTTGCCCAACAGATAGAGGTCGGGGACGACATCCACGAGATCACACGCAAACGTCGACCCCGTGCGGCCGAGGCCGGACTGGATCTCGTCCGCGATGAACAGCACGTTGTGCTCTGTCGTGATCCTGCGCACGGCGGGGAGATAGTCGGCGGGAGGAACAACGATTCCGGCCTCGCCCTGGATGGGTTCGATCAACACGGCGACGGTGTTCTCGTCGATCGCAGCCTCGAGCGCCGCGGCATCCCCATACGGCACGCTCACGAAACCAGGCGTGAATGGACCAAAATCGGCCCGCGCCTGCTCGTCGTTCGAGAAACTAATGATCGTTGTGGTGCGCCCGTGGAAGTTACCGTCGGCGACGATGATCTTCGCCTTGCCCGCTTCGACGCTTTTTACACGGTAGCCCCACGCCCGCGCGACCTTCACGGCCGACTCGACCGCTTCCGCCCCCGTGTTCATGGGAAGCACCATCTCTTTACGAGCGAGCTTCGCGAGAGCGGTGGCGAACGGCCCGAGCTTGTCGTTGTGGAACGCGCGGCTCGTGAGCGTGATGCGGTCGAGCTGATCCTTCGCCGCCTTCACAAGCTCGGGATGCCCGTGCCCAAAGTTCACGGCCGAGTACGCCGCGAGACAGTCGAGATACTTGCGCCCAGCGACGTCGGTCACCCAGGCGCCCTCCCCGCTCGCCACGACGACGGACAGCGGATGGTAGTTGTGGGCGACGTGGTCGTGCTCGGCGTCCAGATATTCGTCAGCTGTTCTCATCCGTTGCTCCTTATAGATCGGGCCGTCAGCGAGACGGCGGCACGCCTCCGCCCATACAGGCCCACCGCACCCGAGGCATGCCGCCGTCTCGCTGACAGCCCTAGGTAGTTCATCGGCGAAGTTCCAGCGTGCAGCACTTAACTCCGCCGCCGCCGAGAAGCAGTTCGGAGAGGTCAACCCCGATCGGGTTGTAGCCGCGCTCCCGCAGCTGGCGCTCGAAGTCCTTTGCGCGTGAGGCGATCACGATGTTGTAGCCGTCGCTGTAGGAATTGAGGCCGAGCACCGCGGCATCCTCTTCCGTCGCGATGATCGCATCCGGGAACCGCTCGCGCAGGATGCCGAGCGACGGCTCATCAAACGCGCTCTCGAGATAGGCGATGTTGGACGAGTCCAGCACTGCAATGGCTGTGTCGAGGTGGTAGAAACTCGGGTTCACAAGATTGAGCGTCACGACCTCGCGATCGAAGATCTCTGCAATCTCCTCGTGGCTGCGGGACGCGCTGCGGAATCCAGTCCCCGCGAGAACCACGTCGCCGACAAGAAGGAAGTCCCCCTCACCCTCGTTGATGTTCTGCGGCACTCGCACATCGAACCCGGCGGAGCCGAACCAGTCCATGTAGGCGGGGCCCTCGGGCTGGCGCTCCGGGTGAGTGAAGCTCGCGCCGTAAGCGATGTTGTCGATGACAAATCCCCCGTTCGCGGCGTAAACCATGTCGGGAAGGCCCGGGATCGGATCGATGAGCTGCACGTCGAATCCGAGGTCGAGATAGGTCTGGTAAAGCTCGTCCCACTGGCGCACGGCGAGCGAGGTGTCAGTGGGTTCTTCGGGATGCATCCACGGATTAATGCGGTAACTCACGGTGAAGTACTCGGGGCGGCACATGAGCACGGAGCGCTTGGTGGCCGTGCGGGCAGGCGCATCGGCTTGTCGGTCGGTCATGGACATGCACCCAGTCAAGCACGCACCTATCCGCACATTCAGAGCTTTGAGCACACTAAATCGCTGCATCCTTCGACTTGGTGCAAGGTTTCCGCGCTTCACACATCTCTGAGTAATTTTATATACGAGACTTATATACTTAGACTATGGATGAGCAGCAAATCGGGCGACTGAGTTCAGCCATCGAGCGCATCACGCGGCTTCTCCGACGCGCCGACCTGCCCGGTGAACTCAGCACCGTTGCCGCATCCACTCTCTACACGCTCGCCACCGAAGGGCCGTCGCGCCTGACCACTCTCGCCGAGGCCGAACACATTACGCAGCCGGCGATGACTCAGCTCGTCACCAGACTCGAACGAGATGGTCTCGTCGTGCGCGCGTCTGACCCCTTGGACGGACGAGCAGTTCTTGTTGAGGCAACACCCGAAGGCGTAGCTCTCTCCACCGCGCGTCGCACCGCTCGGGCCGAGGCGCTTCACTCTGCCATCGCGTCGCTCTCAAGTGACGACGTAAACGACCTGAGTCGAGCGATCAGCGCTCTGGAGCGGGTTGCCGCGGGCGTTCCCTCATCCTGACCATCACCACCACACCAGCACGACGCCGCCTCATCGACGACGCCACGAGAGGAGTCCACCGTGAACTCATCACCAGGCACCACCCCCGCCCCGAGCATCCTCAGACAGCCGCGCGCGGTCTGGGCCGTCGCCTTTGCGTGTGTCATCTCGTTCATGGGCATCGGCTTCGTCGACCCGATCCTTCCCGCCATCGGTGAGCAGATGAACGCGAGTCACGCGGAGGTCGAACTGCTCTTCACGAGCTATCTGCTCGTGACCGCATTCGCGATGCTCGGCACCGGATGGGTCTCGAGTCGCATTGGTGGCAAGAGAACCCTCATCCTCGGCCTGGTCATCATCGTTGTGTTCGCCGCCCTCGCGAGCCTCTCACCCTCGATTGGTGCCCTGGTGGGATTCCGTGCCGGGTGGGGTCTCGGCAATGCCCTCTTCATCGCCACAAGCCTCGCGGTCATCGTGGGCAGCGCAACGGGCGGAGTGCCGGGCGCAATCGCCATCTACGAGGCCGCCATGGGAATCGGCATCGCCGTGGGGCCGCTGCTGGGTGGGCTGCTCGGATCGGCCGGATGGCAATGGCCATTCCTCGGCGTCTCAGTTCTCATGCTCGTCGGTCTCGTCGGCACGATGATCTTTGTTCCCAATACGCCGACGAGCGCTCACCCCCTGCCTCTCTCGGCACCGCTCAAGGCGCTGCGCCATCGCGGCCTGCTCATGCTGAGCCTCGTCGCGCTGCTCTACAACTGGGCGTTCTTCACCGTGCTCGCCTACGCTCCGCTGCTGCTCGGCTTCGACGCGATATCCCTCGGCATGGTCTTCTTCGGCTGGGGTCTGCTCGTCGCACTGTTCGCAGTTGTGGTCGCCCCGCGGCTGCAACGGCGCTTCGGCCTTGTACCTGTGCTCATCGGTGCATTCACTCTTCTCACACTCGACATGATCGCGATGGCCATCTGGACAGATGTCGCTTGGGTTCTTGTGGTGACCGTCATTGTGTCTGGCGTGTGCTCGGGACTCAATAACACCCTGGTGACCGAAGCCGTGATGCAGGTTGCCCCCGTCGAGCGTCCCGTGGCGAGCGCTGCGTACAGCTTCGTTCGTTTCTTCGGTGGCGGGCTCGCCCCCTTCGTGGCCGGTCTCGTGGGAGCGGCCGTGAGCATCCACTTGCCATTCTGGCTTGCCACGGTAGCCCTGCTCGCGGCAATCGCTTTGCTCGTGGTCTCAGGTAAGCGCATCTCGGAGGCGGTCGCGGCAGCACAGGAAGCGCACGAGCACGTCTTGCCAGTAGCCGCGGGAGACTCACCGGCCGAACCGGTGGTGTTGCGAGACGACCAAGTAGAAACCGTTCCCGTGATGCACGAGAGTCCGGTTCGCTAGCCGTGAGCGCACTAAAGATGCGCTACGCGGGCTACGGCACAATAATCCGTCATAGAGTAGCCGCCATGGACAATCTCGACCACGGAATCATCGATCTGCTCCGCCTCAACGCGCGCTCGGGATACGGCGACATTGGCGAGGTGGTCGGGCTTTCCGCCTCGGCGGTCAAGCGCAGGGTAGACAGGCTCGTGGCCGACGGCGTCATTCGCGGTTTCACGATCCAGGTCGATCCCGCAGTCGACGGCCTCGCGACCGAGGCATACGTCGAGTTGTTCTGCCGCGGGACGGTCGCGCCCGATGAACTCAAGCGCATCCTTTCGGGAGTGCCTGAGGTGGTGGATGCGGGAACCGTCACGGGCTCGGCGGACGCCATCGTGCACATGCGATCGCGGGACATCCCGAGCCTCGAGCTCGCGCTCGAAAAGGTGCGCAACGCCCCCAATGTCGACCACACGCGCAGTGCCATCGTGCTCTCGCGCCTCATCCAGAGGACAAGAGATTGATCACAGTAGACCCCGCGTCGAGCGTCACCCTCTATGAACAGGTGCGCCGCCAGTTCCTTGAGCAGATCGAGTCGGGCGACCTCATCGCGGGCACGAAACTGCCCACAGTTCGCCAGCTCGCAGACGACATCAGCGTCGCGCCCTACACGGTGGCACGCGTCTACCGAGCGCTTGAGGCAGACGGTTTCGTCGAGACCCGCGGACGCAACGGCACCGTAGTGAGTGCCCGATCCGGCTCGGCAGACGAACTGCTGCAGGTGGATGCCAATGCCTACGCCGCGCGTGCCCGCGACCTAGGGGTCTCTCCCGAAACCGCTCTGGCCTACATAACAAAAGCCCTCACTCGATAGCACCGCTTCCGACCCCGTTGGTCGAGTAGAGCGCTCTAGCGCTCGTGGGCCCCCGCTGTGCAGTCAGCCGGGCGGCGAAGCCGTCTGGCTGCGGCGGAGTAGGGGAGCGAGACCGCGCGCTCTGATCCACGGGATCTCGATTCGGGCGCTAGAGCGCCCTACTCGATCAGCGGTGTGGAGTTACCTAGTGACCGTCTACGTCGGAGTCGACGCCAGCAGTGGGGCCGCCGTCTAGAGAGTCCAGGGCGGCGATGTCTTCGGCATCCAGTGAGAAGTCGAACACGTCGAGGTTCTGCGCCAGGCGGATGGGGTCACTCGATTTGGGGATTGCAACAAGGTCGTTCTGGATGTGCCAGCGCAGCACGACCTGGGCAGGGGTTCGACCCGTCTTTTCGGCGATCGACAGGATGGCCGGCTCGTCGAGGATGCCCTTGATGGGACTCCACGACTCGGTGACGATGCCGTGGTCGAGGTCGTATGCGCGCTGCTCGTGGCGCGGGATGGCCGGGGTCAACTGGATCTGGTTGACCGCGGGCACGGTGTCGGTCTCGGCCGCAAGCACTTCGAGGTGCGCTGGCTTGAAGTTAGACACCCCGATCGACCTAGTCAGGCCCTCGGCCTTGAGGCGCTCGAACGTGCGCCACGTCGAGACGAACTCACCGCGGGCGGGGAGTGGCCAGTGAATGAGAAGAAGGTCAACGTAATCAAGACCGAGCCTCTCCAGCGACTCCGCAAGACCGATGAGCGCGCGCCCGTCGCCCTGGAACTGGCCGTCGAGCTTGGTCGTGACGTAGAGCTCTTCACGCGGAATGCCGGAGCGGCGGATGCCCTCGCCGACGCCATCCTCGTTCTCGTACCGCATCGCGGTGTCGATGTGGCGGTAGCCGAGCCCGAGTGCGGTCTCGACGGTGGATGCGGCATCCTCTCCGCGCAGTGGCCAAGTTCCTAGGCCGATCTGCGGGATGAACGTGCCGTCATTGAGCGATAGTGCGGTTATCGACATGGCTAAACCCTACGCTCGCGGCGCTTTTTGGCCCAGGGGTTAGAAAGTTACCAAGTTAACATCGTATAGTGAACTTCTCGGGTCCGCCCGATCTGAAGGGAACTCGACATGCACAATGACGCGCAGGAAGTAGAACGCCGCGTGGCGCGGTTCATGCGTGACCGGCTCACGCCGGCACTCGTTAAAGACCGCATTCCACTGGATGTCTCAGCGTGGGAAGTGCGGGGCGAGCCAGTTCCCTTCGCCACAGCCGTTGACGGGAACTACCGCCGTTTCGAGCCGAACAGCCGCTGGGGAAAACCTTGGGGCACCACGTGGTTCCGTTTCCGCGCGGAGACGCCCGCCGGATGGTCCGTCTCGGCCGATGAGGGGCTTGAGTTGTCGGTGGACCTGGGCTTCTCCAAGCATCGCGCAGGCTTCCAGGCCGAGGGCCTGCTCTACGACACAGACGGTCGACCGCTCAAGGCGATAAATCCCCTCAACACTCAGTTCGACCTGCTTCGCGCCGGATTCGACCACGTCGACTTCTATCTCGAGGCCGCCTCCAATCCAGACTTCGACATCGAGGAGTTCGAGTTCGCCCCGACCCTGCTCGGTGACAAGCTGACTGCCGGCGACAAGCACCTTTACCGCCTGGGCGAAGTGTCGCTGCAGCTCCGGGATCGAGTCGCCTGGGAACTCGTCCAAGACGTTCGGGTGCTGACGGGGCTGCTCGATGTGCTTCCCGAGCACGGAACGCGACGGGCTCGCATCGTGCAGAGCCTGTACGACATGCTCGCCGCGATCGATCCTCACGACATCTCGTCGACCGCCGGCCGGGCGCGGGATGCGTTGAAGCCAGTGCTCGCGAGTCCGGCTACAGCATCCGCTCACGCGATAACCGCGACCGGTCATGCACACATCGATTCGGCCTGGCTCTGGCCGGTGCGGGAGACCATTCGCAAGTGCGCTCGGAGCTTTTCCAACGTGCTCGACCTGATGGACTCCGATCCCGAGTTCGTCTTCGCAGCGTCTTCTGCGCAGCAGTACGTCTGGATGAAAGAGTTCTACCCCGCCATCTACGCTCGCATCGGCGAGAAGGTGGCTGCCGGACAGTGGATCCCTGTCGGCGGCATGTGGGTGGAGTCAGACACCAACCTGCCCGGGGGTGAAGCGCTCGCGCGCCAGTTTCTCGAGGGAGCGTCGTTCTTCCGCGACGAGTTCGGCATGGACTGCCCCGAGGTGTGGCTGCCCGACTCCTTCGGGTATTCGGGATCTCTGCCGCAGATCGCCGCATCAGCGGGCGCTAGATGGATGCTCACCCAGAAGATGTCGTGGAACGACACGAACAGCTTTCCGCACCACACGTTCCTCTGGGAGGGCATCGACGGCACGTCGCTATTCACTCACCTTCCGCCGGTCGACACCTACGGATCCGAGCTGACCGCGAAGGAACTCGCGCACGCCGAGGCGAACTTCTCCGAAAAGCGTCACGCATCCCGATCTCTCGTGCCCTTCGGGTACGGGGATGGCGGCGGCGGCCCCACTCGTGAAATGCTCGCGGCCGCTCATCGCCTGAAGTCGCTCGAGGGCTCACCCACGGTGACGCTCGGGTCACCTCGCGAATTTTTCACCGCGGCGGAGGAGGAGTACGACACCCCGGCCACGTGGGTGGGCGAGATGTATCTCGAGGGCCATCGCGGCACCTTGACTTCGCAAGCCAAGACCAAGCGGGGCAACCGGGAATCCGAGCACCTGCTGAGGGAAGCGGAGCTGTGGGCCGCGACGGCAACGGTGCTCCACGGTGCGGACTACCCCTACGACGCCTTGCGGGATGCTTGGCGTGAGGTGCTGCTGCTGCAGTTCCACGACATCCTTCCCGGCAGCGCGATTGCCTGGGTTCACCAGGAGGCCGAGGCAGCCCACCGCCGCATCCGCACCGTTCTGACGGGCCTGATCGAGAGCGCTCTTAAGACGCTTGCCGGCCCGGGCGACCTACCACTCGTCGCTAACGCACGCCCGCTGCACGCGGGCATCGCCGCAGGAGCTATCGGCATCACGCCAGAGCCGAGCGTCCGATCATCCCTCACGGTCGTCGACGACCGCACGACTCTCGACAATGGCCTCGTTCGTGCCGTGATCGACGCTCGCGGACTCCTCGTGTCGCTCGCGGGCCAGTCGGGGAGGGACGTGCTTTCGGCGGCTCGACCCGCGGGCCTGCTGCAACTTCACCGAGACGTGCCGAGCCAGTGGGATGCCTGGGACATCGAGCAGCATTATCGCGACCACACGATCGACCTCGATGCGGTGGAGAGCCTCGAGCTGCAGGATGCCGCACCCGATGTCGCGGTGATCGTGACGCGCCGCCAGGGCGAGTCGACCTTCACCCAGACCTACCGGCTGCGCGCCGGATCGCCCGTGCTCGACATTGACGTGGCCGTGGACTGGCACGAGCGCGAGCGCATGCTCAAGCTCGCGTTGCCCTTCGACATTCGCGCCGATCAGGCGACGTCGGAGACCCAGTTCGGCCACGTGCACCGAGGCACCCACTCCAACACGAGCTGGGACAACGCGCGTTTCGAGACCGTTGCCCATCGCTGGGTTCACGTGGGAGAGCCCGGCGCGGGAGTCGCTATCGCGAACGACGCGACCTACGGCTGGGACATCAGCCGGTCGACCGTGGAACAGTCGCATTCGTCGACGGTCGTGCGTGCGTCGCTGCTGCGTTCTCCGCTTTTCCCCGACCCACAGGCCGACCAGGGCGAGCACGAGTTCAGGTTTACGGTGCGCCCGGATGCCGGCATCCCGGATGCAATCGAGGATGGCTATGCTCTGAACCTTCCGCTCAGAGCACTCACTGGCAGGGCCACCGTCGATCCACTCGTGTCTGTGCACGGCGATGGAGTCATCGTCGAGAGCGTCAAGCTCGCCCACGATCGCTCGGGCGATGTGATTGTCAGACTCTATGAGGCTCTCGGTGCCCGCCGTCGGGCCGTCGTGAGCTGGAGCTTCGACGCGTCGCACGTTGCGACGGTCGGAATTCTCGAGGATGCCAACCGCGCGGCGACCATGACATCGACACCCGAAGGAGCCGAGGTCCAGCTGCGACCCTTCGAGTTGATCACCCTTCGCATCCGCCCCTAGGGGCTGATGTACGGTTAACATGTTGTAGTTAACCGGGCCCAGGAGGCAGCGTGGCCGCGCGGCGACCCAAATACCAGGAAATCAAGGACGATCTGCGTCTGTTGATTCTTCAGGGTGCCTACACGCCCGGGGAATCGTTTGTCACCCAGCAGCAGGTCTGCGAACGCTATGACGTGAGCATGCTCACCGCAGCGCGCGCACTCAACGAACTCGAAGCTGAGGGGCTCGTCGTCCGCGAGCGCGGTCGCGGAACCTTCGTGGCCGAGCAGCAGACCCAGCCAGCCGCATCCCTCGGCGACACGCGCAGCATTACCTGCATCGTGCCGGGCCTCACGGGAGCCCACATCGCGAACGTCGTGCGTGGCGCCGAATCGATGTGCAGCGACCGTGGCTACCGACTCGTACTCGCCGACTCGCACGGCTCACTCGAGCGTCAGTCGCGAGCATTAGGACGCGCGGTCGGCGATGGCTCCCGCGGGGTCATCATCTATCCCGTGGACGGCGCTGCCGACCACGAGGGCATGACGGCGCTGCGCTCTTCGGGCATCCCCGTGGTCTTTGCCGACCGCTATTGGGTGGATGTCGCGGCCGACGCCGTGCTCGTCGACGACTTCGCTCTGGGCTACGAGCTCACGTCCCGCCTGATCGCCAAGGGCCACACAACGATCGCCACCCTGTGGCTCGAGATTGCGTGCACCTCGGTGCGCGACCGCCTCGCCGGCCATACGAAGGCCCTGCGCGACCACGGCCTGCCCGTCATCGGCGACCTTACGGTGCTGAGGCCGTACGCCGCCGAGAACTGGTCGTCGCGCACATCCCAGCTCGGCAAGCTACTGCAGGGCTCGCACCCTCCCACCGCGGTGTTGTGCGCCAACGGTTTCGTGCTCGCGGCCGCGATGAACGAACTGCTCGAGATCGGCGGCGACCAAGCGCGCGCCATTGAGTTCGCGGGGATGGATGAGGCCGGACCCTATGACACGCTACCCCTCACCGTTGTCTCGGCAGCGCTGCCCTCATTCGAGATGGGCTCGCGAGCGGCTCAGCAATTGATCGACCAGGCGGAGGGAGTGCGAGCGCCGGATGACGCCGTTCACACGGTGCTCCCCGTCGAGATCCACGAGCGCACGCACCCCCTCACCACCTTCGGCCGCTAGCCCGCGATCACCGCCACCAGGCGTGGCGCATCCGCGTCTGTCTCCGGCGTTGCCTCGCTTGCCCGGAACGCGCGATAACTCGTGGTCGTGAGCACAGGTTCGATCTGGCTCAAGCGAACCGTGAGGTGCGTGGCGCCGGCAGTCAACGCATCCGTCACCCACTGGGTCACGTCGAGTGATCGCTCGACGCCGGCAGCTGTCGGTGCCCCCGTGATAGGGAAAGCAAGGCTGTCGAGCGGCGCCGCGTTGTACTGGGCAAGCACGAGCGTTCCGGTCGGAGTGAGCCGCTCGGCGACCACTGCTGGAGCACCGCCTGCCTCGAACTCCGTGAGAGCGAGACGAACCTGTTCGACCTCCTCACCCGCGAGTGACGCGAGTGGGAAGGTCAGGAGCGTTCGGTAATCGGTGTTCGAGCCGTTTGGCCTGGCGACGTTACCGAGTTGTAGTCGACCGTTCGCGTTGGCCAGCTCGATGATCGAGTCCGAACGCACATTGCCATCGGCCGCCGGAGTCGTCGGGATAGTCACAGTGACGACAGGTGAGGCCACGACTTTCAGCTGCGGCGCATCCTTCGTGACATCCGGAGTGAACTCCGTCGGCCGGAAAGTGCGGTATTGCGTCTGACCCGCAACCTGCTGATCCATCCGCACCCTGATGGTCAGGTGGCTGTCGCCCGCGGCGAGCGCCGCGAGAGCCCAGTCCGTGACATCCAGTCGACGCACCACGCCCTCTGACGGCGGCGATCCCGCAATCGTGAACGGTGCGCTCGCGAGTGCGGGCGCAGCGAATGCCGCGCTCGTGATGCTGGTGACAGGCGCAATCCGTTCGGCAGTGAGGGCGGGTGGCGATCCTGCCTCGAACTCGGTCAGTTCGAGCACAACGCGCGCCACGTTCCCTTCGATCTGCGAGAGGGGGAAGGAGAACACGGGACGGTACTCAGTGTTGCCCCCCGTTCCGTCTGCAGATCTCGAGACGTTTCCGACCTGGATGCGCCCATTCCCATTGCTGACCTCAACGAGGTTGTCGCTGCGCACCGTCCCATCCAGAGCAGGGGTCGTGAGGTACGGAACTTCTACGGGGGTGATGAGCGCGCTACCCAGATCTTTCGCGACACTGCCCCGCACGAAATCAAACCGCAGTTGCTGGTCCGAGATCGTCGAGTTGACGGCGCTGACCACCGTCTCGAAGCGCTCGCCAGGCTCGAGCTCGATCGATCCCTCAAACGCGCCCACGGTCACCCCCGCAGCAGGCTCGGCCACGAGTTCTCCGCTTACGGGGACCTGCGACTGGTTATGGAGCCATACGGAGACGCTCGTCTCGCTGCCGTCGGCAGACGAGCTGAGCACGCGCGAGGTGACATCGGGAACGATAGTGAGCGGAAGGGGAATGCTGCCACTCACCGCGACGCCATCCACCGAGAACGAGTAGTCAACGGCGATCGGCTGCCGGTTTCCCAGAGTGTTGCCCACCCCGGGGAAGTGATCCGAGACGTTGTACAGCACACCATCGCCGATGCCCTCGGGCACCGTCACACTGGTGCGGGGATTAGTTCCGCTCGCCACGACATTGGCGGAGGGCCAGGTCTGCGGATACCGCATCGTCCACTGCGCGCCCGTGATCGATTGCGTGCTAGCGATGTCGAATCCTAAGTCGACAACTTGTCCCGTCGTCACGGAGTAGTCGTCTGCCGACACCGTGACGGTGGTGCCGAACGCGGACTGCACGAGTTCACTCCACGCCGTTCGCGTTGCACCAAATCTGACGTCATCAGCGACCAGGCGCTGCATCACGTTTACTGCCGGCGCAAGCAGCTTCAGCCGTTTGCGAAGCGCATCCCCCTCGGGCAACCGGGAAACCAACGAGTTGCCTAGGCGGCGAATAGTTGCACTCGCCACCGCACCGTAGTGCGAGTCCGCCGTGACCTCATCGACGAGACGGTCGAGGCTAGTCGAGAGGTTCTCGGCCCTGGCCTGGGTGGTCGCGGCCGGCACGCTTGTGCCAAAAACATCCGCCACCTGGCTCACATAGGCGTCGCCATCTTGCTTCGTTGGCATGATGTAGTGCCCCTCGAACAGTTCGTTCCAGCTGCCGATCTTGGCTAGCCGCACGTCGTTGCCCGGGTCGAGATTGGTCTGTGGATGCGCGTCTAGGTAAGACTTCGCCTCTCGCAGGTAGTTGCCGAATGCCTCGGGCGACTTGTCGATCGTCCATGAGTTGTACTGCGGATTGACGATGTCGTGCCAGCCGGAGGTGATGAGTGGCACGTAGTCGACGGCCGGGTTCTTGTACTTCGCGTAGTAGTCCCAGACGTAGTCGTGGTTGTCCCGGATCAGGTTGTAGTAGTTGTTGTCCTGATCCGGCACTCGCTTCATGTCGTGCCAGCCGTATGCGGAGAACCAGTCGTACATGCCGTCGTAGTCGTGGGCGTTCACGTATTCGCCCGAGAAACCGGGCTGCTGCAGACCGCCGCCAACCAGAACGTCGGGGAAGCCGGCGAGCGCCGCCTTGTCTTTGAGTACCTGAATTGCCGCTACCTGCACGGCGCGCTCAGTCGGGTCCTGCGCGAGCTGGTGCGGGTTCCACGCGGGATGTGCGCCAGTGCTGAAGTCGGCGCTGAATCGCTGCACGTCGTAGATCTCGATGAGCGGCTTCCCGTCAACCTTGAGATAAGACTCGTCTTGGAAGAGCTCGACCCACTGGTCGGTGAGCAGGTCCCATTCGGCGGCTCGAACTGTCTCGTACTCCGACTGCGTCATCGTGGGCGTGCGCAGCGACGAGATGCTGAACGCGCTGCCGTTGATGTAGTTGATCATGTACGACATACGGTCCTGCTCGTCGGAAGTCCGAAACAAGTTCATCCCGGTGTGCAGCTTGCCCAGGGTTCCCCCATCGTTGACGCTCGGACGCTCGGCGTACCAGTCAAAACTGAAGTAGTCGAGACCGTTGGCCGAGGCATCCACGATCTGCGCATCCATCACCGGCTGCGTGTCGTCATTCCAGCCATACAGCGGTTCGCGCTCAGGATGATCCGCACGCCAGTCCTGCCCGTTCTTGTACTCGAAGTGAAAGTTGTCTCCGCTGTACCAGCCGCTGAAGTAGGTGGCGCCGATGAGATAGTCGGTAGGCGCAGGGGTCGTGGATGCTGCCGGTGGTGGGTCCGCGGCCGCGGGTAGTGCCGCAATCGGTGTGCTGGCGAGCAGGGTCGCTGCCATAGCCGCCGACAGGGAAAGTGCTCCCCATCGCGCGACGCGGGGTCTAAGAAATGTCATGCCTCTTCCGTCCTCATCATCATTGATCGTCAGGTAAACCCCGTCGTCGGGTCGCCGCGGCTACGCCAGCATTAGGCGTAATTGACAAGTTAAGATGCTATATGTTTAGACTGAGGATGCAATAGCGCATTTCAGTGGCTTCGGACGGGTCTCCCGGCGCAGCTCGGCACGGTTCAAAGAGGAGCACACTCGTGGCATTGACCACCCCGACACCACAGGCGGAGCTCGCTGCGCTGCCCCCGGACAGTGCAGTGCCGAAACTCGGCGCCCCTCGCCGACGCCGTCCTCGCCACATCGGCGTCTACATCGCGCTTCTTCCCCTCGCGCTTGTTCTCGGCCTGTTTGCCTACTACCCGGCCATTACCGGAATCTTCTTTTCGTTCTGGGATTGGAACCCCGGATTCACCTCCACCTTCACGGGCCTAGACAACTACGTGAGGATGTTTGGTGACGCGCTGTGGTGGGACGCCTTCCGCAACCTCGGCATCATTTTCATCTTCACGCTCGTCACGTGGGTGCTCCCGCTGCTCGCGGCGGAACTCCTCATCACGCTCAAGAGCGAACGCGCACAGTTCATCTATCGCACGCTGTTGATCGTGCCCATGGCGTTCCCCGGAGTGGTGACGGCCCTCGTCTGGTCATTCATGTATCAGCCGAACAACGGCGTAATCAACCAGCTGTTGCGGTCATTGGGACTGGGTGATCTCGCCCAGAACTGGTTGGGCAATCCCCAGATCGCGCTCCTCGCGCTTCTGTTCATCGGCTTCCCCTTCATTGCCGGTCTGCCGTTCCTGCTGTTCTATTCCGCGCTGCGCAACGTTCCGCCGGAGATCTTCGAAGCAGCCAAGATGGATGGGGTCGGCCGCATCCGCCGCTTCATCAGCATCGACCTGCCGCTCATGGCCAGGCAGACCCAGGTCCTGCTCATCCTCGTGATCATCGACACCCTGCAGTACGGGTTCGTGGCGTACATCCTCACCCGCGGAGGCCCGGACAACGCCACGATGGTGCCGGTTATCCGCATGCTCAATCAGGCCTTCGAGGGGCAGGAATGGGGTTACGCAGCGACACTGTCGACGACGCTCTTCGTGCTCACTGTCACTCTCAGCATCGTTGTGGCGGTCTTCCGTCGCAAGGACTCCACAACCAACGTGAAAGGGCTGTGATCGCCATGACCGCACCCGCGATCGGCCTACGCCGCACACCTCGCCGTCACCGCCAACGGCAGTACAGCATCCACATTGGGCTGTCCCTCATCGCGCTCGTGGGACTCTCGCCATACATCTTTGCGCTCAGTACCTCGTTCAAGACGAACGAGCAGTTTGCGGAGAGCTTCTGGGCACCGTCGTTCCCCCTGCACTTCGAGAACTTCGCCACCGCCTGGACCCAGATCCAGCCCTACATGATCACCTCGATTACCGTCGCCGTGATCGCCATCGCGTGCATTCTCGTTCTGAGCCTGCTCTCCGGGTTCGTGCTCGCCCGCTACAGCTTTCCCGGCCGCAACTTCTTCTTCGCCGTCGTCATCGCTCTGCTGATGGTCCCGGGCATCGCCGGACTCATTCCGCTGTTCATCATGATGCGCGACCTCGGGCTCCTCAATACGGTGTGGGTGCTCGCAATCCCGCACATCGCCGGAGGAGCCGTGCTTGGCACGGTGCTCATGAAGACCTTTATCGAGGGCATCCCTCAAGAGACGTTTGACGCGGCTCGCATCGACGGTGCCGGCGGACCACGCATCTTCCGGTCGATTGTGCTGCCGCTATCGCTTCCCGTGGTGGGCACCGTCTCGCTACTGACGATCATCAGCATCTGGAACGACTTCTTCTGGCCGTTGCTGACGATCACCAAAAACGAACTCAAGACAGTGAGTGTTGGCCTCATTTTCTTCCAGGGCCAGACGGGCACCGAGTACGGGCCGATGTTCGCGGGCTACCTGCTCGCGAGCCTGCCGCTACTTCTGCTCTTCACCTTCATGTCGAAGTATTTCCTCGCAGGCATTCAGGGCGGCCTGCCGGGATCGCACTAACAAGCAGCCCACCAACCCTGCATTCACCAAGGAAGGTGTACAGATGCAACCCCGTAATCCCCTTCGGGCAACGGCCGCAATCATTGCTGCCGGTTCGCTCGTGCTTGTCGCGTCAGCATGTGCGTCCACCCCAGACAGCGGCAACGGAGGCGGCGATGCCGTCACCATTACGCTCTCGGGACCCAACCAGTGGAACAGCGACCCCGCGTCGTTCGGTCCGGCCTGGGAAGACCTGATCGCGGCGTTCGAGAAGCAGGAGCCCGACATCACCGTCGAGACCACCGTTCTCCCGCTCGCCGAGTTCAAGAACACGTTGTCGACCCAGCTTGCGGCGGGAACCGCTCCCGAGCTGATCTTCGCCCAGACCTCCCACACCCCCGAGCAGGTCACTGTTCTCGACGATTACCTCGACGAGCCGAACCCCTACGTTGAGGGCAACGAGCGCTGGCTCGACGTCTTCAACGCCGACTACTACGGCCCGAACTCGTCGGTGTCTCGCAACGCGGCGAACAACTACGAGTTCGTGCCGTTCAACCTCTACATCTTCGGCCTGTACTACAACGCCGAGGCGTTCAAGGATGCCGGCGCCAAGGTTCCGGAGACCTATGGGGAGTTGCTCACCGCTTGCGATGACCTTCGCGATGCTGGCTACACCCCGCTCGCGTTCGACAATGCCTGGGGCTCGCAGAACAGCGTGTTCAAGCCGATCCTGGCATCGTTGCTCTCGAAGTACTTCGACGAGTGGAACCAGTTCGCTGGCGACGGAACACCGGGACAGGCAACTCAGGTGTCGCAGAAGAGCTTCGCGTACCAGATCCTGAGCGGAAAGATCACGCCCGAGAGCGTTCCCGAAGTCGCCGAGGCGCTCGATCTTGCCAAGGCGATCGTCGATCGGTGCGCCACCGACAACTGGTCGGGCGTCGCTACGACCGGCTCGACCTTCACCGGTGCCCAGGAGTTCCTCTCGGGTAAGGCGGGAATGTCGTTCGGGGCAAACTTCTCCGCGAACAGCCTCGCCGATGTCGACTGGGACTACGGCACGCTGCCGTTCCCGACCATCACCAAGAAGGACAGTCCTCTTGCGACGGGCGACCCGTCACGGCTGGGAGCAAGCGTGGGCGGCACGAGCTACATGATCCCCTCGTACATCAAGGGGCCTCAGCTCGACGCGGCAATCAAGTTCCTGCAGTTTGTCTCGAGCCCCGAGCACGTGCAGCCGTGGCTCGACGCGTCCGGGGGTATCCCGTCGCTGACGGATGCCACACCGGCACCGGGTCTTGAAGGCTTCCTCGAAGGCGACTGGGCACTCTCGCCACTCGTTCCCGATCCGCAGTTCATCCCGAAGGCCATCAACGGCCAGGCGATTTACACGGGCTACTTCACGGGAAGCAAGTCGATCGATGACCAGCTCGCCGAGATGGGCGCGTACTGGATCGACAAGTCGAAGGAACTCGCCGCCGACGGCGGCTGGACCGAGGACTGGGCCAAGCAGTAACCACCAACAGGGGCGCCCGATCACCTCGGGCGCCCCTGCTCCACTGAGCTCGAAGGAACGTCATGACGCAGACCATTACCTCCCCTAGCAACGGCGCGGCGCGCAACTGGCAGGGCATCCCGAGCGTTGCCGAGTGGCAGGGGCGACTGTGGGTCACCTGGTACACGGGCGGCGATCGCGAGCCGTCGAGCGATAACCACATCGTGCTTGAGTCAAGTGATGACGATGGGCTCACGTGGCGTGAGGAACTCACGATCGAGGGCGGGGACTCGTCCCGCGCATTCGATCCCAACCTGTGGGTGGATCCCGCGGGCACGCTCTGGCACTTCTGGAACGAGACCGACGAAGCGACCGCGGAGCTATTCGATGGAGTTGGGGGCGTGTGGGCGCGAGTCGCCGCGGCGCCCGGCTCCTGGTCCGATCCGCGCCGCATCGCCGATGGGGTCGCGATGAACAAACCGATTGTCGCGGCCGATGGCTCGTGGCTGCTGTGCGCATCGGTGTGGGGCCAGGGCCCGCTCTCCGCAGCCCAGCCCCGCGCAACCAATGTGATCGCCTCCGACGATGGCGGCGAAACCTGGGCGCTTCGCGGCAGCACCACTGTCCCCCACGCCGAGCGCACCTTCGACGAGCACATGCTCGTGCAGCTTGCCTCCGGCGAGCTATGGATGCTGATCCGCACCCTTCGCGGACTCGCCGAGACGTTCTCGACTGACGGTGGTCGCACCTGGACTCTTGTGCGACCGAGCGGCTTCAATCCGCACCCGTCGAGTCGGGTGTGGTTCAGCGCCCTCGGCTCCGGGGCACTGGTTCTCGTGAGCAACGCCGCACCGATGACGCGGGACGGCATCGCGCTTCGGGTGTCGACAGACGGAGGCCAGACCTGGTCGTTCGCAACGGTCATCGACTCGCGGTACGGCCTGAGCTACCCCGACGCATTCGAGGGCGCAGACGGCAGGCTTCACATCGTGTACGACCGAGACCGCGGTGGCGCGGGCGACATCATCCTCGCTTCGGTGACGGTGGATGCCGCATCCGGTGCCGTGGCCGTGGTGCGAGAGCCCACGACAGTCAACAGTCTGCGCTAGCCCCCGGGTCATTGAGCTGGGCGAAACCACGCGCGAGTGCAGGTCTAGCCCGACGCATCCGCGCATCCGCGCTGAGGTTTGTGGTCAGCGCGCCAGATTAATCCGCCGCGGTGACCACAACCCTGCGCGCTGTTCAGAGCGCGATTCAGCTCCGCGCAGTTGCCTCGCAGCAACCTCGAACCACTTGCGTTGATTGTTGCGGCGTCCCGAAGGGTTTTCACCGGCTCGTCGTGTGCATAACTCCTGCAAGTGCGGTGGGAACGGGGGGCAAGGATGCCGGAATCTCACGGTTCACGAAGCAATCGCACGCGTCCGTGCAGGAGTTATGAACATCCCGGCCCACCCGAGGCCCAAACGCTGAGAGGGCTGCCTAGCGCTTTCCACGCCATAAGGCGGGTTGAGCTCGTCGAAACCAATTGAGCCTGCCGAAATAGCGATCGTCTCGACAAGCTCGACCCACTTTGATGGGCTCGACCCACCTTGACGGAGCTCGACCCACCTTCAGCGGGTGCTAAATCGGCAGCTTCAGCATTGACCGGTTCGGGTTTCCGAAGCGGTGAGCCGTCACCGAGACGGCCTGCTCGTGTACGAATGGCAGCAGCTCGATTCGACCCGAGGTCGTCACGGGTCCCGAATAGATCGCGACGTCCGGGGATCCATCCACCGCTTTCGCGAGCGCGCGAGCGTCGCCGCCCACGAGGCGCACCCGACCGGTGAGCACGTCCGCGCGACCGAGCCACGACGCATCCGATTCCACCGTCACGCGGCGTACATCCGCCGTCGGGCTGAGGTCGTCGAACGACTCGATGAGCGCCGTCGGCACCGGCAGAGCGGAGCTGATCGTGATCGGCGCATCCACTCGGCTGGCCGCCGCGATGAGCCGGATCAGGTGGCTGAGCGGCTCGCCCTCAGACAGGCGGATCGTCACGTGAACGGGCCGGTAGCGCAGCACGTTGCGCTCAGCGTGCAGGCCCGAGACGTCCCGGCTGAGGCCGAACTCCTCGGCCCAGGCGATCTCGTCACTCTGACCGGCCGCCCGAACCCAATCGAAATCAGGGAAATCGAGCGCGCTCTGAGACTTCTTGATGACCGAAGCAACCTTGCGGCCGAGGCCGTCGAGCTTGATGTTGTTCACGGGCGTGCGCGGGATCGGCTGCCACGATCCGAGGGTCACGAGATAGTTGGGTCCGCCGGCTTTTGCGCCGGTTCCCACGGTCGACCGCTTCCACCCGCCGAAGGGCTGCCTGCGCACGATCGCACCGGTGATGCCGCGGTTGACGTAGAGGTTTCCCGCCTCGACGGTGTCGAGCCACTGCGAGACCTCGATGGGGTCAAGCGAGTGGATGCCTGCAGTCAAGCCATAGGGAACGGCATTCTGCAGATCGATGGCCTCGTCCAGGCTGCGGGCAGTCATGATGCCGAGCACGGGCCCGAAGTACTCAGTGAGGTGGAACTCGCTTCCTGCCGCGACACCGTCGCGCACGCCCGGCGACCACAGCTGCCCCGCGTCATCGAGCTTCTGTGGCTCGACGAGCCAGCTCTGGCCTTCGTCGAGCGTCGTGAGTGCACCAAGAAGTTTGCCCGATGCGGGCTCGACGAGCGGCCCCATCTGGCTAACCGCATCCTGCGGGTACCCCACGCGGAGGGTACGCACTGAGTCGATGAGCTGGCGGCGGAAGCGCTCGCTCGTCGCGACCGAACCGACGAGAATCACGAGGGACGCCGCCGAGCACTTCTGACCGGCGTGACCGAACGCGCTGCGAACGACATCCGCGACCGCGAGATCGAGGTCGGCGCTGGGAGTGACGATGATGGCGTTCTTGCCGCTCGTCTCGGCGAGCAGGGGAAGGTCGTTTCGCCACGACCGGAACAGCGTCGCGGTCTCCCACCCTCCCGTGAGAATGACTCGGTCGACGCTCTCGTGGGCGACGAGCTGGCGCCCGAGGTCGCCCTCTTCGATATCCACGAGTCGCAGGAGTTCGCGCGGGATGCCGGCTTCCCACAGCGCCTCGACCATGACCGCGCCGCTCCGTCGAGCCTGCGGCGCCGGCTTGATAATCACGGAGCTGCCAGCGGCGAGCGCAGCAAGCACGGAGCCCGCGGGGATGGCGACGGGGAAGTTCCATGGCGGAGTCACGACGATGAGACGGGGCGGCACGAATGTCGCACCATCGACGTAGTCCAGCTCGAGGGAATGACGCGAGTAGTACCGAGCGAAGTCGACGGCCTCGCTCACCTCCACATCGGCCTCGGCGATGGTCTTGCCCGTCTCGCTTGCCATGACCTCAATGAGGCGTCCGCGGAAGGCGGCGAGCACATCCCCGGCATCGTGAAGCACTCGAGCGCGGTCGGCGGCGGGCCGCGCGAGCCAGTCGCCCGAGGCCTCTCGAGCGCCCGCAATGATCGACTCGAGGTCGTCGGCATCCGTCACCGTTGCCGCGTCGATGGTGTCTACGCCGAGAGTCGAGTCTGCGCTTCGCTCAAGGATGCGCGCGGCCCACTCGCGGTTGGGAGCGAGCGACGGGTCGGTGTCTGGCTCGTTACTGAAGCCAGCGCCCTCGGCGATGTCGAGGGCGTTGGTCCGATTCTGGATGCGGAAGGGTCGCGGCTCCTCGTCGTCCTCTAGCGCCTCAAGCGACTCGCGGAACCTCATCGCTTCGCGCTCGAATACCCGGCGGTCGTCGGCAAGCTCGAAGACCCCCGACATGAAGTTCTCACTCGACGCGTTCTCCTCGAGCCGACGCACGAGATAGCTGATCGCCGAGTCGAACTCGTTCGGATGAACGACGGGTGTGTAGAGCAGGAGGCCGCCCACATCCTTCGCCACAGCATCCGCTTGCCCCGTCGCCATACCGAGAAGCATCTCGAACTCGACGCGATCAGACACCCCGCGGCGCTTAGCGAGGTGCCAGGCGTGAGCAACGTCGAAGAGGTTGTGGCCGGCAACGCCGAGGCGCACAGCCGCGGTGCGGTCGGGACGGAAAGCCCAGTCGAGCACTCGCTTGTAGTTGGTGTCGGTGTCGACCTTCGTGTTGTAGGTCGCGAGAGGCCAGCCGTGGATGGCAGCATCCACATGTTCCATGGCGAGGTTCGCACCCTTGACGATGCGCACCTTGATGCCCGCGCCACCGTTAGCCTGACGCTCGGTGGCCCAGGCGACGAGCTTTTGCAGCGCACCGAGGGCGTCGGGCAGGTAGGTCTGCAGCACGATGCCGGCCTCGAGGTTCTTGAGCTGCGGCTGGTCGAGCAGCTTCATGAACACGGCCATCGTGAGGTCGAGGTCGCGGTACTCCTCCATGTCGAGGTTGATGAACTTGGCGCGGCCGGTGCCCGGGATGGCTGGGCTCGTCGCAGGGTCGGTCTCCTGATCGGACATTGTTTCGACAGGCTCAGCGGCGGCGGGTGGCTCAGCGACCGTGCCCGCCGCAAGCTCATACAGCGGGGTGAGCCGCTCCACGACATTCTCGACCATCTCGTCGAACGCCCACATCGAGAGCTGGCTCGCGACCGACGAGACCTTGATCGACACGTAGTCCACGTCATCCCGAGCGAGAAGATCGCGCGTGCCGGCCAGGCGACGGTCCGCTTCTTCCTCACCGAGTACCGCTTCGCCGAGCAGATTGAGATTGAGGCGTCGGTTCTGCGCCCGCAGGTGCGCGAGGGTCTTGGTGAGCTTCGCGGGAGTCGCGTCGATCACGAGGTGACCGACCATCCGGCGCAGCACCCATCGCGCGATCGGCACGATCGGCCACGGGATGACGGGCGCGAACGCACCGCCGACCATAATCGCGAACCTGAGGTACCACGGCAGGAAGCTCGGGATGATGTGGCTGATGCGCTCGAGGTTGCGGCCCGCGACCCTGAGGTCTTCCGGACGCACGACACCGTCGACGAATCCGAGGGTGAAATCAAGGCCGCGCGGGTCTTTGAGTACTCCGGCGAGACGCTCGGCGCTCGCGTCTGGCTTGGCGCTCTTGCTCTCGGTGAGCCAGCGGCGGACGGTCGCGATTGCTTCGTCGGCAGAGTCCGGCGTGCGGAGGGCGACGGTGGAGCCGGCGCGCTTGACGAGACCCGAGCCCGTTTCGGTCCCTGAGCGGGGTTCGGTCCCTGAGCTCGTCGAAGGGCCCATTTCGACAGGCTCAATGACCGGCGAATCAGGCTCAACCAGCACCGGAGCCTCGGGCTCAATCTCGACCACAACAGGAGCAACAGAAACCTCGGGACGATCGCCCTTCAAGTCCTCGGGATCGAACTCGATCACGGCAGTCTCGCCGATGAGCGCGGACTGGTCGAGTTCGACAATCCCCGTGTCGCCAGGAACTATCTCGGCGATGATGATTTCGGTGGTCTCGAGCTGGCTCTCGGGAGTACTCTCCGAGCCGTCGACACCCGCGGAATCATCGGTCTCGTCAGCGGGGCGCTCGCGCGCGTCAGAATCCTCCGGAAGCATGAATTGAGCCTAATCGCCACCACCTCGGCGAAGTCTGTAGTTCCGCGCCTGTCGCGTGCGTTCTGTGCTCTTGCGCGCAAGTTAGCGGCATCCCGAGCATCACCCGGGAGAATAGAAACATGGCGGCCCCACTCGACGAGCGCGAGCGCGAGGTCTGGCGCGCGTTCTTGATGATGCGTCGTCAGCTTGAGCTAACGCTCGAGCGCCGCCTGCAAGCGGATGCCGGAATCTCGAATGCCGACTACGACATCCTGATCTCGCTGTTCTCCGACAAAGACAAGCGTCTGCGCGCTGGACACATCGGCGACCTTCTGGGCTGGGAGAAGAGCCGGGTCTCGCACCAGCTCTCGCGGATGAGCGAGCGAGGACTCATCGAGCGCGAGCGCGCCGCGGGCGACGCACGCGGAGTGTGGGTCACTCTCACCGCGGACGGCAGCCGCGCCGTGCTTGCGGCGACCCGCGACCGGTCCGAGGCCGTACGAGAGCACTTCTTCGACGTGGTTAGCCTCGAGGAACAGCAGGCGATCCTGGACGTGTCGCACCGGGTTCTCGGCACCATCAATCCTCCGATTTGCGAGGAAACGGAGAAATCGGATGGCTGAACAGCGTGACGTCGTGATCGTCGGCGGCGGGCACAACGGACTCGCAGCAGCCGCCTACCTCGCCGCGGCGGGCAAGCGCGTCACGGTGCTCGAACGTCTCGACTACCTCGGCGGCGCTGCCGTTTCCGCGCAAGCCTTCGATGGAGTGGATGCGCGGCTCTCCCGCTATAGCTACCTCGTGTCCCTGCTGCCCGCGCGCATCATCCGGGATCTGGGGCTGCGCATCCAGCTCGAGCGTCGCCGCTACTCCTCGTACACGCCGCGGCCGGGTGCCGACACCGGGCTACTCGTCGACAACTCTGACCTCGGAGCCACCGCGAGCGCTCTCGGAGCGGATGCCGCCGCCTGGGACTCCTTCTATGAGGGCACCTCTCACGTGGCCCGCGCCCTGTTTCCAACCGTGACCGAGCCG